>Ga0164290_1000234_pt1 | contig 212039 bp, 185 predicted proteins | sample Micstemetagenome_FD_108782 | JGI IMG/M metagenome (GOLD analysis project Ga0164290, IMG submission 108782) | Contaminated culture microbial community from soil near Moab, Utah, USA - Microcoleus steenstrupii SON62 (Illumina Assembly) | ecosystem: Environmental > Terrestrial > Soil > Soil crust... | reverse complement strand
TGAAGATCTTCTCGTGGATCGCCACCATGTGGGGCGGCTCGATCCGCCTCGAGGTGCCGATGCTGTGGGCGATCGGCTTCATCTTCCTGTTCACGGTGGGCGGGGTGACCGGCGTCGTGCTGGCCAATGCCGGCGTCGACTACTCGCTGCACAACTCCTACTACGTGATCGCGCACTTCCATTACGTTCTGTCGCTCGGCGCGGTGTTCGGCATGTTCGCCGGCTTCTACTACTGGTTCGGCAAGATGACCGGCCGGCAGTATCCGGAGTGGGCGGCCCAGATCCACTTCTGGACGACCTTCATCGGCGTCAACCTGACCTTCTTCCCGATGCATTTCAGCGGCCTCGCCGGCATGCCGCGCCACTACGTCGACTATCCCGACGCGATGGCGCACTGGAACTACATCTCCTCGATCGGCGCCTTCATCTCGTTCGGCTCGACCATCTTCTGGCTGATCTTCGTCGTGTTCGGCGGAATGCTGGCCGGCAAGCGGGTCGGCGCCAACTACTGGGGCGACGGCGCCACGACGCTGGAGTGGACGGTGGCCTCGCCGCCGCCGTTCCACACCTTCGAGGAACTGCCGCACATCTCCCCGACGGCACATCACTAGGATTGGAGCGAAGGCGCCACTCGGCGCCTTCACCTTGATTGAGCAATGAGCGACACGGCAAACACACTGAGGGCATTCGACGAGTCGGCGCGGGCAAGCGTGCGCGACTACGTCGACCTGCTGAAGCCCCGGGTGATGTCGCTGGTCGTGTTCACCGGCTTCGTCGGCGTCGTGATTGCGCCGGGCCATCTGCATCCGTTCATGGCGACGCTCGCCGTGCTGGCGATCGCGCTGGGTTCGGGCGCCGCCGGCTGCATCAACATGTGGTACGAGCGCGACCTCGATGCGTTGATGGCGCGCACCGCCAACCGGCCATTGCCGGCCGGCCGTGTCGTGCCGGACGACGCGCTGGCGCTCGGCGTCCTGCTGTCGATCTTCTCGGTGCTGCTGATGGCGGTGTCGACGAACTTCGCCGCCGCCGCGCTGCTCGCCGCCGCGATCCTGTTCTACGTCTTCATCTACACGATCTGGCTGAAGCGGCGCACGCCGCAGAACATCGTGATCGGCGGCGCCGCCGGCGCCTTCCCGCCGATGATCGGATGGGCTGCCGTCACTGGCGACCTCTCGGCGATCAGCATCGCCCTGTTCGGCCTGATCTTCCTGTGGACGCCGCCGCACTTCTGGGCGCTGGCGCTCTATCGCAGAGAGGATTACCGGCGCGCCGGCGTGCCCATGCTGCCGGTGGTGGCGGGCGCGCGCGAGACCAAGCGCCAGATGCTGGTCTACACGCTGATCCTGCTGCCGGTGGCGCTGGTGCCGACCTTGATGGGCGCGGTCGGCTGGCTCTACGGCGCGGTGGCTCTGTTTCTGGGCCTCGCCTTTGTCGGCCATGCGGTGACGGTGTGGCGCGCGGCCGACGACGAGACCGGGCATGGCCCGGCGCGGCGCATGTTCCGCTTCTCGCTGATCTATCTCGCCGCACTGTTCGCCACGCTTCCCATCGACCAGATGCTGGTCGGATGAGCGACATCATGGCCGACAACCGCCCCGGCGACTCCGACATGCACCGCCGCCAGCGCGGCAAGAACCTGGTCGTGGCCGGCTTCCTGCTGGTGCTGGTCGTGGTCTTCTTCGTGCTCACCATCGTGCGCATGGGGCCGCAGCAATGAGCGGGACCAAGAACGCCCGCACCGCCTGGACCCTGGTCGCCGTCGTCGGCGGCATGCTGGCGCTCGCCTATGCCGCGTCGCCGCTCTACGACATGTTCTGCCGCGCCACCGGTTTTGGCGGCACGCCGCAGATTGCGCAGGAAGGGGAGCGCCCGGTCCTGTCGCGCACCGTCAACGTGCGCTTCGATTCCAACACCGATGCCAATCTGCCGTGGCGTTTCACGCCGCTTCAACGCGAGGTCAAGGTGAAGCTGGGCGAGGAGAAGCTCGTCCACTACCGCGTCACCAACCTCTCGCAGCGGCCGATCGTCGGCACCTCGACCTACAACGTCACGCCCGAGCATGCCGGGGCGTGGTTCAACAAGCTGCAATGCTTCTGCTTCACCGAGCAGTTGCTGATGCCGGGGCAGTCGGCCGACTTGCCCGTGGTGTTCTTCGTCGATCCCGAGATGGACAAGGATCGGCGCTACGACAACGTCCGCACCATCACGCTCTCGTACACTTTCTTCGAGGCCAAGACGGAGCGGGCGAAGACCTTGCTCGGCAGCGTTCCTGCCGTGGCGACCGGAAAGGGTGGATGAACATGGCCGACGGCACTCCCAAGCATCCCTATCACCTGGTCGATCCCAGCCCGTGGCCGGCGCTGGGCGCGGTCGGCGCCTTCCTGCTGGCAATGGGTGCGGCGCTGGGCATGCATCCCGACATGCTCGGCACCGGCGTGCAGGGCATCGTCAAGAAGGTCGAGTGGTGGGTGATCGCCCCCGGCCTGCTGCTGATCCTGGCGGTGATGTTCTGGTGGTGGAGCGACGTCATCGTCGAATCGCGCAAGTACCACACCGCCGTCGTCCAGCTCGGCCTGCGCTACGGCATGATCCTGTTCATCGCCTCGGAAGTGCTGTTCTTCGCCGCCTTCTTCTGGGCCTTCTTCGACTCCGCGCTGTTCCCCGGCTCGCCGGAGATGCCTGTCCGTGCCGAGGCGACCGGCGGGATCTGGCCGCCCAAGGGCGTCAGCGTCATCGCCCCGTTCGACCTGCCGTTCATGAACACGCTGATCCTGCTGCTCTCGGGCACCACGGTGACCTGGGCGCATCACGCGATCCTCGAGGGCAACAAGCGCGACGCGGTGCGCGGGCTTACGCTGACGGTGATCCTCGGCATCTGCTTCACCAGCATCCAGGCCTACGAGTACATCAACGCCCCGTTCAGCTTCCGCGAGAACATCTACTCGTCGACCTTCTTCATGGCGACCGGCTTCCACGGCTTCCACGTGCTGGTCGGCACGACCTTCCTGCTGGTCTGCCTGTTCCGCGCCATGGCCGGCCAGTTCAAGCCGAACCAGCACTTCGGCTTCGAGGCGGCCGCCTGGTACTGGCACTTCGTCGACGTGGTGTGGCTGTTCCTGTTCTTCTGCATCTACTGGTGGGGCTCGGGCAAGGCGCCGATCGCCCTCCACTGAGCCGAGCTTTCCTCCCCAACGAAGTTGGGGAGGTGCCCCGAAGGGGCGGAGGGGTCATGAGCACCCACGATGATGCCCATGACCCCTCCGTCACCGTATGACGGTGACACCTGCCCAGCTGCGCTGGGGAGGATATAAACAAACCGCCGGGCGCTCCCCGGCGGTTCTCCTTTTGGGAGCACGTGATGTCCGACTGGCCGCGCCAATCGCCCCTCGACGTCGCCCTGCGCGGCGCCTGCCCGCGCTGCGGACGCGGCAGGCTGTTCGGCGGGGTGCTCAATGTCGTCGAGCGCTGCTCGGAATGCGGCCTCGACCTGCGCGGCAACGACGCTGGCGACGGGCCGGCCGTGCTCGTCATTCTGGGCCTGGGCGCCATCGTCATGATCCTGGTTTTCTGGGTCGAGTTCCGGTTCGAGCCGCCGTGGTGGCTGCATGTCCTGATCTGGGGGCCGCTCACCGTCGGCCTCGCCGTCTGGATGCTGCGCGTGCTGAAGGCGTGGCTTATCGTGCAGCAATACACTCACCGCTCGACCGAGCTCGGCGAGTAGGGCAGCCATCATGATCCGCCTGCGCCCTGCGCTCTGGCCCACGCTCATTTCGCTGCCGATTTTCATCGTCTCGCTGGGGCTCGCCGTGTGGCAGATGGAGCGCCGCGAGTGGAAGCGCGACATCCTGAATCGCATCGAGGTCAACCAGGCCGCCGCGCCGATCACCCTCGACGAGCTGCTGCGCGGCGATCCGCTGCGCCAGGAGTACGGCCGCGTGACTCTCGCCGGCAGGTTCCTGAACGACAAGGAGTTCTACCTCGCTGCGCGCAGCCTCAAGAACACGGTCGGCCTGCAGGTCGTGACGCCACTGCGCACCGACGATGGCCGCATCGTGCTGTTCGACCGCGGCTGGGTCCCGCAGGAGAAGAAGGACCCGGCGAAGCGCGCCGAGGGCCAACTCAGCAGTCGCGTCGAGCTGACCGGCATCGTGCGACGCAACCAGGAACGCCGCCAATTTGCGCCCGAAAACGTGCCGGACAAGAACGTGTGGTTCCATGTCGACGTGCCGCTGATGCGCAGCATGGCGGGCGGCAAGCCCGATCCCAAGCTCGACGCCTTCTTCCTCGAGGCCGACGCGGCGCGCAATCCCGGCGGCGTGCCGATCGGCGGCCAGACCCGACTCGACATCCCCAACGACCATCTGCAGTACGCCATCACCTGGTTCCTGCTCGCGCTGGCGCTGGCCGGCGTCTATCTCGCCTATCACTGGGAAAACGGCCGGCTCACCATCGCCGGCCACACCAAGGTCAAGACATGATCGCCAACGATCCCTATGCCGAGCTCGAGCGCCGGTTCGCGCGGCTGAGCGCCGTCAACCGTGCCAGCTCGATCCTGAACTGGGACCGCTCGGCGATGATGCCGTCGGGCGCCAGCGACGATCGCGCCGACCAGCTGGCGACGCTGGGCGTGATCGCCCACGGCATGATCTCGGCGCCGGACATGCCCGAGCTGCTGTCACGGGCGGAGGAGGGGGCCAAGGCGCTCGACCGCTGGCGCGCCGCCAACCTGCGCGAGATGCGGCGCCTGTGGGTGCACGAGAGCGCGCTGCCGGCCGACCTGGTCGAGGCGCGCACCAGAGCGACGTCGGCCTGCGAGATGGTCTGGCGCGAGGCCAGGAAGAAGGCCGACTTCAAGGCGCTGCTGCCGACGCTCGGCGAGGTGCTGACCATCATGCGCCGTGTCGCCGAAGCCAAGGCGGCGGCGCTGGGGACCTCTCTCTACGACGCCCTGCTCGACGAGTTCGAGCCGGGCGGCCGCTCGGCGCGCATCGACCAGCTGTTCGGCGAATTGCGCGCTTTCCTGCCGGAACTTCTAGGCCGCGTCATGGAGCGCCAGGCGCGTGCCGGCAAGCCACTGGAGCTCGACGGGCCGTTCCCGGTTGAGCAGCAGCGCAAGCTCGGCGAGGAGATGTGCCGCCGCATCGGCTTCGATTTCACCCACGGTCGGCTCGACGTGTCCGCCCATCCCTTCACCGGCGGCACGGCCGACGATGTTCGCATCACCACGCGCTACGACGAAGCCGACTTCGCGCGCGCCCTGATGGGCGTGCTGCACGAGACCGGCCACGGACTCTACGAGCTCGGCCTGCCGCGCGACTGGCGGCGCCAGCCGGTCGGCAGTGCGCGCGGCATGGCGCTGCACGAAAGCCAGTCGCTGCTGATGGAGATGCAGGCCTGCCGCAGCGACGCCTTCATCGAGTTCGCCGCCCCGCGCATGCGCGAGGCCTTCGGCAGGAGCGGACCGGCCTGGACCGCCGACAACATCCACCGGATCTATACGCGCGTTGCGCCCGGTTACATCCGCGTCGATGCCGACGAGGTGACGTATCCGCTTCACATCATGCTGCGCTATCGCCTGGAGAAGGCGATGCTGGCGGGCGACCTCGCGCTCGCCGATCTGCCGGGCGCCTGGAACGACGGCATGCGCGAGCTTTTGAGCGTCGTCCCGCCCGACGATGCGCTGGGCTGCCTGCAGGACATCCATTGGCCCGATGGCGGCTGGGGCTATTTCCCGACCTATACGTTGGGGGCGCTGGCCGCGGCCCAGCTCTTCGCCGCCGCCCGGCGGGCCGAACCCGGACTGATGGCGGCCATCGGCAAGGGCGATTTTGCGCCCTTGCTCAACTGGTTGCGGGCCAACGTGCACGGCAAAGGCTCGCTCGAAAGCACCGACGAGCTTCTGACTGAGGCCACTGGCGACCGGCTGGGCACGGCCGCCTTCAAGGCGCATCTGGAAACCCGCTACCTGTCGGCGTAAGAGGAAGCCATGCTCGATCTCCGCCCCAACTGTGAATGCTGCGACAAGGACCTGCCCAACGGCGCGCCCGACGCGTTGATCTGCACCTACGAGTGCACGTTCTGCGCCGACTGCGCCCGAACTCGGCTGGGCGGTCTCTGCCCCAATTGCGGTGGTGATCTCGTGAAGCGTCCGACGCGCCCGGCGCGGATGCTGGAGAAACATCCCGCTTCGACCAAGAGGGTCCGCAAGGATCATGCAGCCTGTAGGCAGGTTGCCTAGTCGGAGTTCTTCGTTGCGCTACATCAGCACGCGCCACGGCTCGCAGGGAAATCCCGAGCCGCTTGGCTTCGAGGACGTCATGCTGGCGGGCTTGGCCCGCGACGGCGGCCTCTACCTGCCGGCCGACTGGCCGCACTTCGCCAAGGCCGAGATCGCAGCCCTCAAGGGCCTGCCTTACGTCGAGGTCGCCTATCGCGTGATGCGGCCCTTCGTCGGCGACACCTTCGACGAGGCGACGTTCCGTCGCCTGATCGGCGAGGCCTATGCCTCGTTCGACGCGCCCGACGTGCTGCCGCTGAAGCCGCTGGGGGACACCGGCCTGCACCTGCTCGAGCTGTTCCACGGCCCGACGCTCGCCTTCAAGGACGTGGCATTGCAGCTGCTCGGTCGCATGCTCGACCGCAAGCTGACGGAGCGACACCAGCACGCGACCATCGTCGGCGCGACCTCGGGCGACACCGGCTCGGCCGCCATCGAGGCGGTGCGCGACCGCAAGACCATCGACATCTTCATGCTGTTCCCGCGCGGCCGCGTCAGCGAGGTGCAGCGCCGCCAGATGACGACGGTGCTGGCGCCCAACGTGCACAACGTCGTGGTCGACGGCACCTTCGACGACTGCCAGGACCTCGCCAAGGCCTGCTTCAACGATCTCGCTTTCCGCGACCGCCATGCGCTGACGGCGGTGAACTCGATCAACTTCGCGCGCGTCATGGCGCAGATCGTCTATTACTTCTGGGCCGCGGTCAGGCTCGGCGCGCCCGACCGGCCGGTCGCCTTCACGGTGCCGACGGGCAATTTCGGCAACGTCTATGCCGGCTACGCCGCCCAGCGCATGGGCCTGCCGATCTCGCACTTCGTGGTGGCGACCAACAGCAACGACATCCTGGCGCGTTTTTTCGAGACCGGAGCAATGACGATGGCGGGCGTCGTGCCCACTTATAGTCCCAGCATGGACATCCAGATCTCGAGCAACTTCGAGCGCCTGCTGTTCGATCTCTACGGCCGCGACGGCAGGGCGCTGGCCGAGGCGATGGCGACCTTCCGCAGCACCGGCACGCTCAAGGTCGGCGCCAACGCGCTGGGCGGCGTGCGCGAGCTGTTCGACGCCGGCCGTCTCGACGAGCCTGGCACACTCGCCGCCATCGCCGATTGTCGCAAGCGCTTCGGCGAGACGCTCGATCCGCACACCGCCGTGGGTTACGCGGTGGCGCAACAGCACCGGCGCGACGACAAGGTGCCGATGGTCGTGCTGTCGACGGCGCATCCCGCCAAGTTCCCCGATGCGGTGCAGAAGGCGACAGGCGAGCGGCCGGCGTTGCCCCAGCGGCTGGCCGACCTGATGGATCGCACCGAGCGGGTCGACGGCCTGCGCAACGACATCGCGGCGCTGAAGGACCTGATCGATCAGCGTATGGCGACGGCGGCACCGTCGCGGGCGTTGAGGCGTTAAAGGACTGTCATGAGCAACGTCAAGGTTACGACTCTCTCCAACGGACTGCGCGTCGCCACCGACGCCATGCCCGAGGTCGAATCGGCCACCCTCGGCATCTGGGTCGCCTGCGGCACACGCCACGAAGCGGCCGAGCTCAACGGCATGGCCCACATGCTGGAGCACATGGCCTTCAAGGGCACGCGCACGCGCTCGGCCCGCGCCATCGCCGAGGAGATCGAGAATGTCGGCGGCAGCCTCAACGCCTATACCGGCCGCGAGATCACGGCCTACCACGCCTCCGTCCTGAAGGAGGACGTGGCGCTGGGCGTCGAGATGGTCTCGGACATCCTGCGCAACTCGGTGTTCGACCCCGACGAGCTGCAGCGCGAGCGCGGCGTCATCCTGCAGGAGATCGGCCAGGCGCTCGACACGCCCGACGACGTGATCTTCGACCAGTTCCAGGAGACCGCGTTCCCGGGCCAGCCGCTCGGCCGTCCGGTGCTGGGCACCGCTGCCACGGTCGAGGCGATCGGCCGCGACGATCTCTTCGCCTTCCTGGCGCGCCACTACACTGCCTCGAACATGGTGCTGGCGGCGGCCGGTCGCGTCGAGCACCAGCAGATCCTCGATCTTGCCGACAAGCACTTCGGCTCGGTGCCGCGCACGCCGGCCAACGCAGCCCCGCCGGTGCCGCTTGCCTACGTCGGCGGCGATGGCCGCGAGGCGCGCGTGCTGGAGCAGGCCCACCTGGTGCTGGGCTGTCAGGGCATCGGCTACCGCGATCCCGACTACTTCGCGCTCGCCGTCTATTCGACGCTGTTCGGCGGCGGCATGTCCTCTCGCCTGTTCCAGCGCATCCGCGAGGAGCGCGGCCTGGTCTACGGCATCCATTGCTTCAACACCGCTTTCGCCGATGGCGGCCTGTTCGGCATCTATGCCGGCACCGGCGAGGACGATCTCGCCGAGCTGGTCCCGGCAGTGTGCGAGGAGTTCGCGGGCGTCGACGGTACGCTCACCGAGGCCGAGCTGGTGCGCGCGCGCAACCAGATCAAGGCCGGCACGCTGATGGCGCTGGAATCGAGCGGTTCTCGCGCGGAGCAGGCGGCCCGCCATCTGATCGTGCACGGCCGGCCGATTCCCTACGCCGAGATCGTGGCCCGGATCGAAGCGGTCGATCAGGAGGCCGTGCGCCGTGTTGCCCGCCGGCTGCTGCAGGGCGAGCTGACGCTGGCTGCGCTGGGTCCGATCGACGAACTGGAATCTCTCGACAAGATCGCCGCCCGCTTGGCGGCGTAACGATCATGTTCCTCTCCCCCTTGGGGGAGAGGTTAGGTGAGGGGGTGCAACGCGAAGGTTGCCTCCGGCATCACCCCCTCACCCAGCCTCTCCCCCAAGGGGGAGAGGAGTATGAGAAGAGCGCCGTTCCTGCTCGCCCTCGTTGTTCGCCAGCTTCTCCAGAGCCCTCTTGCGCGCGGCGCCACGCTCCCAGTCGGAGACCTGGATCAGGCCGGCGATCTGGCGGATCAGGGCATCCTCGTCCGGATTGAGTGCGCCGTCGGCGTAAGCGACCGTCCACAGCATCTCGATGATCTGCACCCGCATCTCGGGGCTGGAGTGCCGGCAGATCTCCTGGGTGAAGGGGAAGTACTGCGTGGAGCGTTGCATCTCGCGATCAGCGCGCTCGACGAGCGATTGCGCGCTCTGGGGGGCGAGGCTGAACATGCGGGCGAGCAGTTGCTCGATCGTACGTCGCTCGCCGGCATCGACCTTGTCGTCCATGCGCGCCAGTTCGACCAGCAGGGCGGCGACCGCCAACGGCAGATCGTTGACGCGCTTCTCCGAGGCCCACTCGCCGCGGCCAGCCAATAAGTCCAACAGACGATCGATCATGCCGAGGAAATGGCCCCTCGAATCGCCCCGGTCGAGGGGATTGCAGCGATTCAATGTTCAGGAAATCGCTGCCAACTCCTCCAACCTACTTGCGGTCGATGGTGACCGGCGACGTCGTGTGGCTCGCCATGCTGATCAGGCCCTGCGAGACCTGGGGCGGCGGCGGGTTACGCGGCGGCACGCCGATGGCGGCGCGCTCTCTCACGGCCATGACCTCGGCGCTGCGGCGGATGAGGTTGTAGCGCAGAGACGTGTAGAGGTTCACCGGGAAGGGCATGTCGGCGTTGAAGTCGATGATCAGCACCACGCGCGTCTCGTCGGTCTGATTCTTGACCCAGTGCTCGCGCGTGTCGTCGAACACCAGCGGCTCGCCTTCCTGCCAGAAGAAGTGATGGCCGCCGATCTCGATCCAGCACTTCTCAGGCTCCTTCGGCACGATCAGCGGATAGTGGAAGCGGATGACGCCCGCCGCCGAGCCGCGATGGGGCTCGATCTCCGCACCGCCGGCAAGGATGCTGAACAGTGCGGTGTGCACGCCCGGAATGCGCTGGATCGCCTCGTAGGTGTCGGGCACCGCGGCGGTGTTCTCCTTGACCTCGTGGCCCCAGATCTTCAGCAGGAAGGTGCGCCAAGCGCGGCCGGGCACGAACAGGTCGCGCGGATGGACCTCGTGCAGCGCCGGAATTTCCTCGTGATGGCTGAGGAGGTACTGCAGGTCAGCCTTGATCTTGTCGTGGCTCTTCTTGAGCTCGGCCAGCACCGGGAAGACCCGGAGCGCGTCCTCGCCACCCAGCGGCAGCTTGGGCATGCGCCGCAGGATCATGTCCGACATCTTGAGATTGAAGTTCTCGATGGGCTCCTGCGGAACCCAGATGTGCTTGGTCAGATAGAACCGGCCCTTGTGGCCGACGTTTGTGTTCGAGTCTGTTTCCATGGCCTTCCTGGCAGGATATCTCCGTGAAGGAGGGGGTATTTCATATCACGTTCGGACGATTTCAAGGCGCGACTTTTGGCTCGCCACGCGCGGCGGAGGGTCTCAATTTCCTACGTCAAGCCTCGGAAAACATGTAACAATTCCAAAGCTGGATTAGTATAGACCAAGATGTTCCGCTTTGCCGATGTCCCGTTGTCGCTGTCGGGGATGACCCGGATCGCCGGTCGGCGCGTGTTTTTACGCGCTCCGACCATGGACGATTGGGCCGAATGGGCGGAATTGCGGGCCCGCAGCCGGGCCTTTCTCACACCCTGGGAACCGACCTGGCCGGAGGATTCGCTGGGCCGGGACCACTACCGGCGCCGCCTGCGCCAGCAGGCCCGGGAGTGGCGCTCGGGCGAGGCCTACAGCCTGTTCGTCTTTACCAACGAGGGCCGGCGGCTCGCCGGCGGCATCAACCTCAGCAATGTCCGCCGCGGCGTCGCCCAGGCGGCCTCGGTGGGCTACTGGATGGGCCAGCCGTACGCGGGCCAGGGCCTGATGACCGATGCGTTACGCGCGACGCTGCCCTTCGTCTTCGACGACCTCCGGCTGCACCGCCTCGAGGCGGCCTGCCTGCCGCACAACGAGCCGTCCAAGGCGGTGCTGGCCAAGGTCGGGTTCCATGAGGAGGGCCTGGCGCGCCAGTATCTCCGGATCAACGGCCAATGGGCCGACCATCTGCTGTTCGCGCTGCTGCGCGCCGACTACGATGCGCTCCTGAGGGCGGCCCGCTAGACGGTTGTCTCTGGAGGAGCTACTTCATGCGCAACCTGACGCCGACCAGCATTACGCAGGCTTTTGCCGACTACGCCAAGAATGCACCGTCCGAGCGCACGCGCACGCTGCTGGTGAGCCTCGCCGGCCACCTGCACAGCTTCGTGCGCGACAACAAGGTGACCCAGGCCGAATGGATGGCGGCGATCGACGCCCTGACGCGCGCCACCAAGTTCACCGACGACAAACGCAATGAGTACATCCTGTTCTCCGACCTGCTGGGCGTCTCCTCCCTGGTCGATATGATCAATGCGGCGACCACCGGCACGCAATCCTCGGTGCTGGGACCATTCCTGATCGAAAATGCGCCCGAGCTGCCGAATGGCGGCGATCTGTGGAAGGGCCAGGTCGGCGAGCCCCTGGTGGTGAGCGGCCGCATCCGCGACCACAAAGGCGCGCCGGCCAAGGGCGCGATGCTGCAGCTCTGGCAGAACGGCGGCAACGGGCTCTATTCCCAGCAGGACCCGAAGAACTCGCCGACCAACTATCACGGCCAGCTCAAGATCGCCGACGACGGCACCTTCGCCTATTCGACCGTGCGGCCGATCGCCTACACCGTGCCCGACGACGGCCCGGCGGGCGACATGCTGCGCGCCCTCGGTCGCAACGCCTGGCGGCCGGCGCACCTCCACATGATCATCAATGCGCCGGGCCATAAGCCGCTGATCACCGAGTTCTTCCCCGAGGACGACAAGTATCTCGACGGCGACGCCGTGTTCGGCGTGCGCGCCGGCCTGGTGCTGCCGTTCAAGAAGGTGGCCGAGCGCAGCCAGCTGCCGGCCAATCTCGCGGCGCGCGACAGCTTGCCGATGCCGGTGTGGACGGCCACGCTCGACCTGACGCTGCCAGCGGCCTGAATGCGGCCCCCTGAATGAGGCTGGTCGGCGTTCGCGGCGTCTCCAAGGTCTTTGCCAACGGCGTAAAAGCCCTCGCCGACGTGTCGCTCGACGTGCAGTCGGGCGAGTTCCTGAGCGTGCTCGGCCCCTCGGGCTGCGGCAAGTCCACCCTCCTGCGTCTGATCGCGGGCCTCGCCGAACCGACCGACGGCATGATCCAATGGGCCGACGAAGAAGGCAGGGGGGATCTCGGTTTCGTCTTCCAGGAGCCCACCCTGATGCCGTGGGCGACCGCGCTTGCCAACGTTGCCCTGCCACTGAAGCTGCGCGGCCTGGCCAGGAGCGAACGGGAAGCGCGCGCCGCCGAAGCGCTGCATCATGTCGGCCTCAAGGGCTTCGAGCGTGTGTGGCCGCGCGAGCTGTCGGGCGGCATGAAGATGCGGGTGTCGCTGGCCCGGGCGCTGGTCGTGGCGCCGAGCCTGCTGCTGATGGACGAACCGTTCGCCGCCCTCGACGAGATCACCCGCCACCGGCTCAATGACGACCTGCTCGAGCTCTGGCAGCGCACCGGCGTCACGGTGGTCTTCGTCACGCACTCGGTGTTCGAATCGGTGTTCCTCTCGCAGCGTATCGTGATCATGGCGGCGCGGCCGGGTCGCATTTCGGCTGAGCTCTCGGTGACGGCGCCCTATCCACGCAGTGCGGCTTTCCGCACGTCAGCGGAGTATGCCGCGTGGTGCCGCCAGGCCTCGACCCGGCTCGGCGAGGCGATGGCCGCATGACCGGCGCAAAAGTGATTGCGCCGCTGGTGCTGGGAGTCCTGATGCTTGCCCTGTGGGAGGGCGTCGTGCGCGCGGCGGACATCCCGCCTTACATCTTGCCGGGTCCGTTCGCGGTGGCTCAGGCACTGGTCGCCGACTGGGGCACGCTCGAGCCCTCGCTGCTGGTGACGTTGCGCATCACCCTCGAGGCGCTGGCAGCTGCGGTCGTGGTCGGCGGGCTGCTCGCCATCCTGTTCTCGCTGTCGCGGTGGATCGAGCTGTCCCTGTTCCCCTACGCCATCATCCTGCAGGTGACGCCGATCGTTGCCATCGCGCCCTTGATCATCATCTGGGCCAACAATGTCGAGCTGTCGCTGCTGATCTGCGCCTGGCTGGTGGCGTTCTTCCCCATCCTGTCCAACACCATTCTCGGCCTGCGCTCGGTCGATTCAAATCTGCTCGACCTTTTTCGGCTCTACGGCGCCGGCCGCTGGCGCACGCTGGTCGATCTCCGTCTGCCGGCGGCCTTGCCCTATTTCCTGGGTGGCTTGCGCATCTCGGGCGGACTGGCGCTGATCGGCGCGGTGGTGGCGGAGTTCGTTGCCGGAACCGGCGGCAATGCGTCGGGGCTGGCCTGGCGCATCCTCGAGTCGGGCTACCAGCTCAAGATCCCGCGCATGTTCGCTGCGCTGGTCCTGATCTCGGCAAGCGGCATTGCGATCTTCCTGCTGCTCTCGCTGCTCAGCCACTTGGCTCTGCGGCGCTGGCACGAAAGCGCGCTTACGCCCGAGGCCTGACCGCTCACTTGAGGGTTGCGAGGAATTCGCTCACCGGGCCCTGCCAGATGGTGACGCCACTGTCGCTGCTGCCAAGGTTGTGGCCGTCGCTGCTGAAGGCGCCCTGCGGCCGGAACGTGCCCTTGCCACCGGCGGCGTTGTAGGCATCGAACATGCGCTTGGCGAGCTTGGGCTCGAAGAAGCTGTCGTTGGCGGTGAAGATCCAGAGAATCGGCACGCGCGCGGTCGAGCCGTACTTGCCCGCCGCTGTCACCAGCGCGTCAGGCGTGCAGTTGCCCGTGCCGCCCCCGGGCAACGGTTGGTGGCCGCCGCGGCCACCGGCGAAGTCGATCATGCCCGCGACGTTCGCTGGATTCTGGCTGGAGAAAGCGACGGTGGCCCACCCGCCGGCCGACTGACCGACGATGATGGAACGATCAGGCGCGACGTAGGGCTGGCTACGCATGTAGTCGAGCGTTGCCTTGATGTCGGCGGCGCCTTGCAGGCCGGCGGTGTAGTAGTCGGGATTGGCGCAGGAGCCATAGGCTTCCGCCCAGCCGCCACCACTCGCGCCGTAGCCACGCCGCAGCGGCAGGGCGACGACATAGCCGCGCGACACAAACCACGACGACAGGCCATTGTAACGTGGCGGCTGCATTTTGGCGCGCTGCGAGCCATCGGCGGGAGAGCCGTGGTTGATGACCACGAGAGGCTTCTTGTCCTCGCCCGGGGGACGCATGACCGTTGCAACCAATGTGGCGCCGCCGGGGCCGGGAATGTGGATGACTTGCTCGCGCGTTTGGGCTGCGGCCCCGCTGGCGATGATCAGCGCCAGCAGCGCCGCAAACATCCGTAGTTTCATGCTCATGCTCCCCCGGATCGCGAGCCTCCGGCTCGCTCATGATTCTGAGCGAGCCGGACGCTCGCGGTCCAGAAGATTTAGCGCCCGCTGCGCCGGGCCTGCTTGCCGCGACCACCCGACCCGGTGCGCACGCCCCGGAAGACGCGGCTGTGCTGCATCTTGCCGAGATGCACGCCGACATTGGCGCTGGCGGCCTGGCCGGGCAGCTCGAGCTCGTTGGCCTCCAGGCGGCGGATCTCGTCGCGGATGCGCGCGGCCTCCTCGAACTCGAGGTTGGCGGCGGCATCGCGCATGCGCTTCTCCAGCTCGGCGATATGGCTGCGCAGATTGTGGCCGATCAGGTGGACGTCGCCCGACACGCCGGTATCGATCGTGTAGTGGTCGCGCTCGGCGGTCGACTGCAGGATCTCGGCGATGTTCTTGCGCACCGACGCCGGTGTGATGCCGTGCTCCTTGTTGTAGGCCATCTGCTTGGCGCGCCGTCGATCGGTCTCCGCCATGGCGTACTTGATCGAATCGGTCATCTGGTCAGCGTAGAGGATGACCCGGCCATCGACGTTGCGCGCGGCGCGTCCGATGGTCTGCACCAGCGACGTGGGCGAACGCAGGAAGCCTTCCTTGTCGGCATCGAGAATCGCCACCAGGGCGCATTCGGGAATGTCCAGGCCCTCGCGCAGGAGATTGATGCCGACCAGCACGTCGAAGGCGCCGAGCCGGAGGTCGCGGATGATCTCGATGCGCTCCAACGTGTCGATGTCCGAATGCAGGTAGCGGCAGCGGATGCCGGCCTCGTGCATGTACTCCACGAGGTCCTCGGCCATGCGCTTGGTCAGCACCGTCACCAGCACGCGCTGGCTCTTCTTGGCGCAGTCGCGACACTCGGCGATCAGGTCGTCGACCTGCTTCTCGACCGGCCGCACGATCACGGTGGGGTCGATCAGGCCGGTTGGCCGGATCACCTGCTCGATGAAGATGCCCTGCGTGCGCTCCATTTCCCACGGACCGGGCGTGGCGCTGACGAAGGTCGTCTGCGGCCGGAGCGTGTCCCATTCCTCGAACTTGAGCGGCCGGTTGTCGATTGCCGAGGGCAGGCGGAAGCCGAACTCGGCGAGCACGCTCTTGCGATTGAAGTCGCCGCGGAACATACCGCCGATCTGCGGCACCGTGACGTGGCTTTCGTCGACAATAAGCAGCGAGTTCTCGGGGAAGTACTCGAACAGCGTTGGCGGCGGCTCGCCCGGCCGGCGGCCGGTGAGATAGCGCGAGTAGTTCTCGATGCCGGCGCAGGAGCCCGTGGTCTCCAGCATCTCGATGTCGAACAGCGTGCGCTGCTCGAGCCGCTGCGCCTCCAGGAGACGGCCGGCACGGTTGAACTCGTCGAGCCGTTGCTTGAGATCGGTTTTGATCTGCTCGATGGCCTTCTGCATCGTCGGGCGCGGCGTCACGTAATGGCTGTTGGCATAGACCACGATGTCGCCGAGGGTCGCCGTCTTCTCGCCGGTCAGCGGATCGAACTCGACGATCGATTCGATCTCGTCGCCGAACATCTCGATGCGCCAGGCCTTGTCCTCGTAGTGCGCCGGGAACAGGTCGACGGTGTCGCCGCGCACCCGGAAGGTGCCGCGCTGGAAGGCGTTGTCGTTGCGCTTGTACTGCTGCTCGACGAAGCGGCGCAGCAGGGTGGTGCGGTCGAGCTTCTGGCCCTTGTGCAGCCGGAAGGTCATCGTCTGGTAATTCTCGAGCGGACCGATGCCGTAGATGCACGACACGGAGGCGACGATGATCACGTCGTCGCGCTCCATCAAGGCGCGCGTCGCCGAATGGCGCATGCGGTCGATCTGCTCGTTGATCGACGAATCCTTCTCGATATAGGTGTCGGTGCGCGGCACGTAGGCTTCGGGCTGGTAGTAGTCGTAGTACGACACGAAGTATTCGACCGCGTTCTCCGGGAAGAAGCCCTTCATCTCGCCGTAGAGCTGGGCGGCCAGGGTCTTGTTGGGCGCCAGCACCAGCGCCGGCCGGCCCTGCGAGGCGATGACGTTGGCCATGGTGAAGGTCTTGCCCGAACCGGTGACGCCCAGCAGCACCTGGTCGCGCTCGCCCTCCGTAACGCCCGCGATGAGCTGGCGGATCGCCTCGGGCTGGTCACCGGCCGGCTTGTAGTCCGACACCAGCTTGAAGGGCCTGGCGGCGACATCGGTAAGCTCCGGCCGCCGCTGCACATACGGCATATGGAGCGGGACGGTCGACACCGCGAGATTCTTTGAGGGCATGGCCTGCATTATATGATGCTCGGCCTGTGCACCGGCAATGCTACAGCTGGCGGGATGCTGCCATTCCCTGACATCGGGGCGAGATAGAGGCAGGGTGCCCGACCTTTTCGCTCCTTCCTTTCTGATCTGTGCCGTCGTCGCCTGCATTGCCGGAATGGTGCGTGGATTCGCCGGATTTGGCGCCGCCATGGTCATGACCCCGATCTTCTCGGCGATTTACGGACCGGCCGTCGGCGTGGCCCTCTGCCTGCTGCTGGAGATCATTGTCGCCGTGCCGGTCGTCCCGGGTGTCGTGCGCCTGGTCGACTGGCGGCGCATCGGCCTGATGCTGGCGGCGGCCGCCGTCGGCGTTCCCTTCGGCAACTTCCTTCTCACCTGGTCGAAGCCCGAACCCATGCGCTGGGCGATCTCGGCCATCGTGCTGGCAGCCGTCGCGCTGTTGGCCAGCGGCTGGCGCTACAGCGGCAAGCCGCGAGCGGCGACCACGGTGGCGGCGGGGGTGAGCAGCGGCTTCCTCAATGGCCTCGCCGGCATGGCCGGTCCGCCGATTGCCTTTTATTACCTGGCCGGGGAGGAAGCCGCGGCGCGCGTGCGCGCCAACCTCACGACCTATTTCGTGTTCGTCGATCTCGTATCGTTCGTCGTCTTTGCGACGCGCGGCCTGATCGGCTGGAACACCGGCGTGCTGGCGGCGTTCCTTGCGCCTGCCGTGATCCTGGGCGGTGTCCTGGGGACGAAGTTGTTCCCGCTGGCCAGCGAGACATTCTATCGCCGACTTGCACTCGCTCTGCTGGTCGGCGTGGCGATCGGCGTCTTGATCCTGTGAGCGGGAACGCGTAGCGGGGCGGCATGAAGATCTGGGACCGCATCGTCGAGGGCGCGACGCGGCTGGCCAGCGGCGAATCGCTGGCCACGCTGCTCGGCCTCGCCACGCCGCCCGAGGATGACGGCACGCATCCCGGGCTGCGCCAGATGGCCTTCACCATCGGCGTCATAGCGCTCGGCGCCAAGATGGCGGGCGCCGACGGCAAGGTGTCCGAAGTCGAGATCGAGGCGTTCCGCAATTTCTTCCGCGTGCCGCCGGGCCAGGAAAGAAACGTCGAGCGTTTCTTCAACCTCGCCAAGCGTGACGTGGCGGGGTTCGAGACCTACGCCCGGCAACTCGCGGCGCTGTTCCCCGACGCCCCGGAGATCCTCGAGAACGTGCTCGAAGGCCTGTTCGACATCGCCAAGGCCGACGGCCAGATCGACGTGCCGGAGGCCGAATACCTCGCCGAGGTCGCCCGCATCTTCGGGCTCGATAGCAACCGCTTCGAGCGCGCCAAGGCGGCGGCGATGGGCGTTATCGAGTGCGAGCCCTGCATCATCCTCGGCATTGATCCGCTGGCAACCGACGAGCAGATCCGCGAGGCGTGGCTACGCCAGGTCAAGGCTCACCATCCTGATCGACTGATCGCCGAGGGACTGCCCGAGGAAGCGATCGCCGTCGCCAATCGCAAGCTCGCCCTGATCAATGACGCCTACGACCGGCTGCGCCGCGAGCGCGGTCTGGTCCCTGCCTGACTTGCCTGCGTGAAGATCGTCGATCTCCCGTCGCCCAACCATGCGGCGCGGCAGTCGGAAGTCGATGTGCTGGTGTTGCACTACACCGAGCTGCCGCTCGACGAATCACTGCAGGTCCTGCGCGACGGCAAGCGCGCCAATCGCGTCAGCGCGCACTATGTCCTCGCCGAGGATGGCGCGGTCTACCGCCTTGTGCCCGAGGGCCGCGTCGCTTGGCATGCCGGCCGCTCGCGCTGGCGCGGCCGCGATGCCCTGAACGGCACCTCGATCGGCATCGAGATCGTGAACCTGCACGGCGATCGCCATGACTATCCCGACGCGCAGATCGCGGCCCTCACCGAGCTTTGCCACGACATCGTCGGCCGCCATCCCGCGATCGTGCCGCGCAACGTCGTGGGCCATTCCGACATCGCGCCGGTGCGCAAGGTCGATCCTGGCTTGCGCTTCCCTTGGGCGAAGCTGGCGGCGACGGGCATCGGTCTCTGGCCGCGACCCAACGCACGGCCCGTCGAAGGCGATCTCCAGGCCGAACTGCAGCTCTTCGGCTACTCGCCGCCGGCGGCGGATGTGACGGCGACAGACATCGTGTCCTCCTTCCAGCGCCACTTTCGCCCGTCCCGAGCCGATGGCGTGGCCGACGCCGAGACCCGGGCCCTGCTGGCCGACCTGCTTGACCAGGTGGGGCACCAGGCCTAGCTAAGCGCCTCAGGTCAGACGGCCGGATGGCTGCACTCCGCGAGGGGTGAGGAAAGTCCGGGCTCCACGGAGACACGGTGCCGGCTAACGGCCGGCGGGGGCGACCCCAGGGAAAGTGCCACAGAGAACAGACCGCCTCCCGGCTCGCCGGGCGGCAAGGGTGAAACGGTGGGGTAAGAGCCCACCGCGCGACCGGCAACGGGAGCGGCACGGCAAACCCCACCGGGAGCAAGACCAAATAGGGGCGGCACGCCGGGCGACCGGCAGCGGTGTTTCCGCGTCGCCGCCCGGGTCGGTCGCGCGAGGCGCTCGGCAACGGGCGTCCCAGAGGAATGGCCATCCATCGCCGAAAGGCGAGGACAGAACCCGGCTTACAGGCCGTCTGACCTGTATCTCCGCCTTCCAAGGGAGATGACGGCATTGCTTGCACCCACACTTCGGTGCTCAAGCAATAGTACCGTGGCGGGTAGCGGGCTCTATGTCTGGCCCTCTATGGAGCGCAAAAACTCGCCAAACGAAGGCCATGTATGCAACTTTAGTTATTGAAAAAAGCACGGAACGTAAGTTATTATTCGCATGAATGGCGCGACCCCCGTACCAGGCAGGCGGCTGCCCCCGGGCCTGGGTGTCCGAAACCCCTCTGGGACGCCGTTGCAGCGTCTCCGAATCAACCTGTTGCGGTTTCCAACGACAAGGAGACAATAGATTTGGTGCCTAAGCTCTTCAGATTCCTTGTGGATTCTTGCGCTTCTGCATTGCTTCCCTGAAATTCCCATGCTATCCCATAACATCCCGTAGAACAGGCCGGGGCGTGGGGCACCGGCCGCGGGGAGTGCAGGGGGACTGGGCCGGTGGCGTTTCGGTCCGAAATCCTGATCAAGCTCGACAAAAAAGGCCGGGTTTTGTTGCCCGCGGCTTTTCGCGACGAGCTGCCTGCCGACGATCGTGGTGCCTTCGTGCTCTATCACTCGCCCAACCTGCCTGGCGTCGTGAACGGCAACTCCCGAGCGGGGTTCGATGCCATGCTGGAGCGCCTGCGCGCCGAGGCGTTGGGGCCGAAGGGCGCGCTCAAGGTCGCCCTCGACGACGAGGCGTTCGACCCCGCGGGCTACCTCTCGGCTTCGGCCCGCACCATCGCCATGGAGCCGGACGGCCGCTTCTCGCTGCCGGCCGAGTTCGCCGGCGTGCTCGAGGTCTCCGACGGCGTGATGCTGGTCGGCAAAGGCGACAAGTTCCAGATGTGGAATCCGGGCCGCTGGCAGCAGCGCCGCGATTCCGATCGCGACAAGATGGCGGCGTTCGTGCGCGGCCTGGGGACGGACGCATGAGCGAGCGTCACATCCCCGTTCTACTGGCCGAAGTCGTCGATGCGCTGCGGCCGCGCGACGGCGGCCGCTATGTCGACGGCACTTTCGGCGCCGGCGGCTACACGACGGCCATGCTCGATCGCGCCGACTGCCGCGTCATCGCCATCGACCGCGATCCTGACGCCATCGCCGCCGGCCAGGCACTGGCCGAGCGCTATGCGCCGCGGCTGCGCCTGATCGAAGGCCGCTTCGGCGACATGGTGGAGCTGCTGTCGGCCGAAGGCGTCGAGGACGTCGACGGCGTGGCGCTCGATCTCGGCGTGTCGTCCATGCAGTTCGACCAGGCCGACCGCGGCTTTTCCTTCCGCGCGTCGGGTCCGCTCGACATGCGCATGGAGAAGAACGGCTTGTCGGCCGCCGATCTGGTGAACGACGCCGACGAATCGCAGCTTGCCGACATCATCTTCCGCTACGGCGAGGAGCGCCGCAGCCGCCGCGTCGCCCGCGCCATCGTCGAGGCGCGCAAGCAGAAGCGCATCGAGACGACCGGCGAGCTGGCCGAGATCGTGCGTCGCGCGGTCGGCCCACAGGGTCGCGACGAAAGCGATCCCGCGACCCGCACCTTCCAGGCGCTGCGCATCGCCGTGAACGACGAGATGGGCGAGCTCGAGCGCGGCCTCGCCGCCGCCGAACAAGTGCTGGCGCCGGGCGGACGGATGGCCGTGGTGTCGTTCCATTCGCTCGAGGACCGCCAGGTCAAGGAGTTCGTCCGCAGCCGCGCCGGTCGCACGCCGGCGCCGTCGCGCCATGCGCCGCCGCGTGCCCAAGCGGCGGCTCCGGCCCTGCGCGATCTCTCGCGCAAGCCGGTGACGCCATCCGCTGCCGAGATCGCCGCCAATCCGCGCGCGCGTTCCGCGCGGCTGCGCGTCGCCGAGAAGGTAGGAGGCCGCGCATGATCCATCGCGGACTCGTGTTCTGGTCGCTCGCCGCGGTCGCCACTGCGATCGGTCTCTTCACCGTCAAGTACAAGGTGCAGGACCTCGAGGAGAAGATCGATCGCACCAACCAGAAGATCATCGAGAGCCAGCAGGCCACGCACATCCTGCGGGTCGAATGGGCTCATCTCAACGAATCCGAGCGCATCGAGAAGCTCGCGATCAAGCATCTCAAGCTCGAGCCGACCTCGATCAAGCAGGTCGTGCGGCTCGATTCCCTGCAACAACCCGTTTCACAGCCCCCGCGACGCGATCCACCACTCCCTTCCCCCCCACGAACGGGCAACGACGTCCCCTCGTCGACTTTGCCCGGTGGTGGACGCGTCGCAGCGGAGGCCGGCAGCCCCTCGCCGGCCTCCGCACCCCCTCCAGGGCGTACGACCGGACCCTCGACGCCCCCTCGACCGGCCACAATCCAAGAGCCGGCTACAGCGGGTCCGGTTGGCGACGGCCAGAGCGCCGCGGTCTCCATCGATGAGATCCTTTCGCGAAACGAGAAGGACCGTCGATGAAGCTGTGGCGCAAGCCTGCCTCGCCCGAACCGGCCGCCGCGGCAAACGCGGCGGCCGGCGCGCGTTACGGATCGGCGCAGGAGCGGCTCAAGGGCGATGCCCAGGAGACCGCCCGGCAGCGCCTGGTCGTCACTTCGGCGCTGTTCGCCATGGTGTTCGTGGCCGTCGGCTTGCGCATGGGCTACGTCTCGCTGCTGCGCGACGGCGCGGAGCCGACGCAGCGCGTCGCCGCCCGCGGCGGCTCGATCCAGTCGGAGCGTGCCGACATCGTCGACCGCAACGGCGCAGTGCTGGCGACATCGATCCCGGTGATGTCAGCCTTCGTCAATCCGCGCCTGCTGCTCGACCCGCAGGATGCGGCCAAAAAGATCGCCTCGGCGCTGCCCGACCTGAAATACGAGGACATCAAGGCCAAGCTCGAAGAGGACAAGACGTTCGTCTGGATCAAGCGCGGCCTCAGCCCGCGCGAGCATGACCGCGTCAACCGGCTCGGCATCCCGGGCCTCGAGTTCCAGGCTGAGGAGCGCCGCATCTATCCGCAGGGCACGGCGGCGGCGCATGTCCTGGGCTATGCCAGCGTCGACAATGCCGGCCTGGCGGGCGTGGAGCGTTACTTCGACCAGCAGCTGCAGAGCGGCGAACCGCTGCAGCTCGCGATCGACCTCCGCCTGCAGCGCCTGGTCGAGCGCGAGATCGCGCGTGCGGCCGAGAAGTTCAAGGCAATCGGCGCCACCGCCATCGTCATGGATGCGACCAACGGCGAGGTTCTCGCCATGGCCTCGCTGCCGACCTACGATCCCAACTCGGCCAAGACCATCACCAACGAGGCGCTGTTCAACCGCGCCACGCTGGGTGTCTACGAGCAGGGCTCGACCTTCAAGATCTTCAATACCGCGATGGCCCTCGACACCGGCAGGGTGACACTGAGCTCGGTGTTCGACGCCACCTCGCCGATCAAGATCGACCGCTTCACCATCAACGACGACCATGCCCAGCGCCGGCCGCTGACGGTTCCCGAGCTGTTCAAGTTTTCGTCCAACATTGCTTCGGCCAAGATGGCGGTGGAGATGGGCACCGACACCCAGCGTGCCTTCTTCGAGAAGATCGGTTTCCTGAAGCCGCTCACCACCCAACTGACCGAGGTGGCGGCGCCGCTCTATCCGCGGCACTGGATGAAGATCAACACCATGACCATCGCCTTCGGTCACGGCATCTCGGTGACGCCGCTGCACCTGGCGACCGGCGCGTCCGCGGTGATCAATGGCGGCACGCTCTATTCGCCAAGCCTGGTGAAGCGTAACGCCGCCAGCGATCCAGGCCGGCGCATCATCCAGCAGAAGACCTCGGTGATGATGCGCCAGCTGCTGCGGCTGAACGCCGTCGAGGGCACCGGCAAGAACGCCGACCTGCCAGGCTACGAGGTCGGCGGCAAGACCGGCACCGCCGAGAAGCCGTCGCGTGGCGGCTACCGCCAAAAAGCCCTAATCAGCTCGTTCGTTGGCGCCTTCCCGATGAATGATCCGAAGTTCGTCATCCTGGTGTCGCTGGACGAGCCCAAGGGCAACGCCGAGACCTATGGCTTTGCCACTGCGGGCTGGGTGGCTGCGCCTTCGGTGAAGATCATCATCGAGGGCATGGCTTCGCTCTACGGTATCCTGCCCGGCGATCTCAAGCAGGGCCTCCCGCCCATCGAGATCGCCTCGACCCCAGTCCCCGCGCCGGTGCCGCCGCCGCAATTCGTGCCGGCGAGCGCGCGCCATCGCGGTCCCCAGGAGCCACGCAAGGCTTTGCCGGTTCGGCCCGGCCCCAATCAGGCCGCGGCCGCACCCCAAACGGGAGTGCGTCGCGTTGCTGCTGAGTGAGCTCATGCGGGCGAGCGCGGACGCGGCCACCTCCATCCCCGCGCTGCCCCGCGACCCCCTTCTCTCCGGCCTGAGCCTCGACTCCCGCGAGGTCGAGCCTGGCTTTCTGTTCGCGGCGCTCGCCGGCAATCGCCAGGACGGCGCAAGCTATGTCGCCGATGCCGTCAAGCGCGGCGCGGTCGCGATCCTGGCCGCTCCCGATGCCGCACTGCCGGCCCTCGATCCTTCGATCGTCGTCATCCGCGACGTCAATCCGCGTCGACGCATCGCCCTGATGGCCGCGGCCTATGCCGGCTTGCAGCCCACGACCATCGCGGCTGTCACGGGCACCAACGGCAAGTCCTCGACCGTCCATTTCGTGCGCCACATCTGGTCGGCGCTGGGCCTGAAGGCGGCAAGCGTCGGCACGCTCGGCATTTTCTCGCCGGGCCTGACGCGCGGCGCCGGCCTCACGACGCCCGACCCCGTGCACCTGCATCAGGATCTCGCGGTCCTGGCGCGCCAGGGCGTGACCCATCTCGCGATCGAGGCGTCGAGCCACGGCCTCGACCAGCACCGCCTCGACGGGCTGAAGCTCTCGGCCGCTTGCTTCACCAACCTGACGCACGAGCATCTCGACTATCACGCCTCGATGGATGCCTACTTCATGGCCAAGGCGCGGCTGTTCGACAGCCTGTTGCCGGCCAGTGGCACGGCGGTGATCAACGCCGACAGCAACCGCGCCGATGCGCTCGCGGCGATCTGCCGAAGCCGTGGCATTCGCTGTTGGACCTACGGCATCAAGGGCCGTGAGTTCCGGCTGCTGAACGATCAGCCGACGCCGGCGGGCCAACATCTGGCGGTCGAGGTTCTGGGCGAGCTGCACGGCGTGGAGCTGCCGCTGGTCGGGGGCTTCCAGGCGTCGAATGCGCTCGGCGCCCTTGGGCTCGCCGTCGCCACCGGCGCCGATCCAGCCGGCGCTCTCGAGGCGCTGGGCAGTGTGAGCGGTGCGCCCGGCCGCCTCCAGCTGGTGGCCCGCCATCGGTCGGGCGCCAATGTCTATGTCGACTACGCCCACAAGCCCGAGGCGCTGGAGACGGTGCTCACGACCTTGCGTCCGTTCGCCCACGGCCGGCTGATCGTGGTGTTCGGCTGCGGCGGCGATCGTGACCGCGCCAAGCGGCCGGTGATGGGCGAGATCGCCACGCGCCTTGCCGATCTCACGCTGGTAACCGACGACAATCCGCGTAGCGAGGAGCCGGAGGCGATCCGCGCCGAGATCGTGCGCGGTATCCCGGCCGATCGGCGCAACTGGATCGAGGTGCGCGACGGCCGGCATGCCGCCATCGAGCGCGCCATGGCAGCGCTGCGCAGCAAGGACGACCTGTTGCTGATCGCGGGCAAGGGCCATGAGACCGGCCAGACCATCAAGGGAGTCACGCATCACTTCGATGACGCCGAGGTGGCGCGCGAATTCGCCGAGGCAGTGTCGTGAGCCCGCTCTGGACCTCCGACGAGGTGGCCGAAGCGGTGGGTGCGACCGTCGGCACGCCGTTCGTCGCCAACGGCGTCACCTTCAACAGTCGCGATGTCGCGAAGGGCGACCTTTTCTTTGCTCTGGCCGGCGAGACCACCGACGGCCACGGTTTCGTGGCCGACGCCATGCGGCGCGGTGCGGCCGCCGCCGTCGTGTCGCGCGATGTCGAGAGCGCGGGCGGCACGCTGATCCGGGTGCCTGACACGATGAAGGCGCTGGTCGATCTCGGCCGCGCCGCACGCCGCCGCAGCCCCGCCCGTATCGCCAGCGTCACCGGTTCGGTTGGCAAGACCAGCACCAAGGACGCGTTGCGCGCCATGCTGTCGGCCCAGGCGCCGACGTCGGCCAGTGCCGCCTCCTTCAACAACCATGTCGGCGTGCCGATCAGCCTCGCCCGCCTGCCGCGCGAGGCGCGCTACGGCGTGTTCGAGATCGGCATGAACCACCCCGGCGAGATCGAGCCTCTCGCCCGCCAGGTCGAGACCCATGTCGGGGTCATCACCAATGTCGGTCCGGCCCACATCGGCTACATGGGCTCGGAAGAGGCCGTCGCCGACGAGAAGGCCTGTCTGTTCGCCGGTGCGGCCATTGGTGCAGTCGCCGTGCTCAATCGCGACAGCCGGCACTTCGCGCGGCTCGTCGAGCATGCCCGCCGTTTCGGCATTTCGCGCATCGTCGGCTTCGGTCGCGACGAGGCCGCGGACGTCAGGCTTGTCTCCTGCGACCTGCAGGATTCGGGCAGCGACGTTGTCGCCTTGATCCATGGGCAGCGCATCGAGTATCGGCTGGGGGCGCCGGGCGAGCACTGGGCGCTGAACAGCGTCGCGGCGCTGGCGGTGGTCGAGGCGCTGGGCGCGGATGTCGGGCAGGCGGCGGCGACGCTGAACGGCGTGACGGCGTCACCCGGTCGTGGCGCACGACGCATGCTGAAGTTCGGCGACGGTACCGTCGAGCTGCTGGACGAGAGCTACAACGCCAACCCGATGTCGGTTCGCGCCATGCTCGCCGTCTTTGCGCGCACCGAGCCGGCCAAGGGCGGACGCCGGCTGCTGGCGCTGGGCGACATGCGCGAGCTGGGCGAGGGCGCCGATGCATACCACGCCGGGCTCGCCGATGCGGTGGCGGCCAGCGGGGCCACGCAGGTTTTCCTGTGCGGCCCCCACATGAAGGCGCTGTGGGACAAGCTCGCGCCGGCGCAGCGCGGCGTGCATCGCCCGGATTCGGCGGCACTCGCCAGTGAAGTGGCATCGGCGTTGAAGGCAGGAGATGTGATCGCGGTGAAAGGTTCGCTGGGCTCAAGAATGAAGAATATCGTCGACGCCATCCTGGCGGCCAGCGGCGGCGAGGCGGGTCGCTAGATGTTCTATTTCCTCTATCCGCTGGCGGACGTCTTCGGCCCGTTGAACCTCTTCCGTTATTTGACGTTCCGGTCGATTGCGGCGTTCCTGACGGCGCTCGTGTTGAGCTTCCTGATCGGCGGCGGGTTGATCCGCTGGCTGCGCAGCAAGCAGGCTCAGGGCCAGCCGATCCGCGACGACGGGCCCGCCACGCATCTCTCCAAGAAGGGCACGCCCACCATGGGCGGGCTGCTGATCCTGATCACGCTCACGATTGCGACGCTGCTGTGGGCCGATCTCAGGAACCGTTATGTCTGGATCGTGCTCGGCGTCACGCTGGCCTTCGGCGCGGTCGGCTTCTGGGACGACTACCTCAAGGTCACCAAGAAGAATCCCAAGGGCGTGCCCGGCAAGGTGAAGCTCGCAATCTCGGTCGTGGTGGCGGGCCTTGCCGCCTATCTGATCGCCCAGGCCTCACCGTCCTCGCTGCGTTACATGATGGCGCTGCCGTTCCTGAAGGACGTGCTGCTGCCGCTGGGCCTGATCGGCTTCCTCGTCTTTTCCATCGTGGTGATGGTCGGCGCCTCCAATGCCGTCAACCTCACGGACGGGCTCGATGGGCTGGCAATCGGTCCGGTGATCATGGCCTCGGCGGTGTTCGGCCTGATCGCCTACGTCGTTGGCAATACCATCCTCACCAACTACCTCTACCTGCACCACGTGCCGCGCTCGGGCGAGCTCGCCGTCCTGCTGGCGGCCCTGATCGGCGCGGGGCTGGGGTTCCTGTGGTTCAACGCGCCGCCCGCCATGGTCTTCATGGGCGACACCGGCTCGCTCGCCATCGGCGGCGCCCTGGGCGCCGTGGCCGTGGTCACCAAGCACGAGATCGTGCTCGCGATCGTCGGCGGCCTGTTCGTGCTCGAGACGGTATCGGTGATCGTTCAGGTCCTGTCCTACAAGTGGACCGGCCGCCGGGTGTTCCGCATGGCGCCGCTGCACCATCATTTCGAGCAGAAGGGCTGGGCCGAGCCCACCATCGTCTTCCGCTTCTGGATCATCGCCGCCATCCTGGCGATGGCCGGCCTTGCCACCTTGAAGCTGAGGTGAGCGGATGATCGATCTCGGCATCCTCCAGGGTTCGACGTTCGTGGTGCTGGGGCTGGCGCGCTCCGGCCTCGCGACCGCGCGCGCCCTTAAGGCGGCCGGCATCGACTGCGTCGCCTGGGATGACAACGTCGTGTCGCGCGAGGCCGCCGTGAAGGCCGGCCTCAGCGTCGCCGATCCGAGCGGCATCGACTGGTCGCGCATCACCGCCCTGATCATCAGCCCGGGCATCCCCAGCACCTTCCCCAAGCCGCATCCGGTGGCCGCCGCGGCGCGCGCCGCCGGCAAGAAGATCATCTGCGACGTCGAGCTGCTGGCCCGCGCGCAAGCCGCCGCGTGCTTCGTCGCCATCACCGGCACCAACGGCAAGTCGACCACCACGGCGCTGATCGGCCATATCCTCAAAGAAGCCGGCGTGCGCTGCGAGGTCGGCGGCAATATCGGCCGCGGCGCGCTCGACCTCGCGCCGCTGGGTGAGGACGGCTTGTACGTGCTGGAGCTGTCGTCCTATCAGCTGGAACTGCTCGAGACCTTCCGCGCCAACGTCGCGATCTGGCTCAACATCACGCCCGACCATATCGACCGCCACGGCGATCTCGCGGGCTACGTCGCTGCCAAGGAGAACATCTTCGCCCGTCAGAAGCCCGGCGACTGCGCGGTGATCGGCATCGACGATCAGCCCTCGCGCGCTGTCTACGACAAGATCAAGGGCCGCCAGGGCATCGCGGCGATCCCGCTCCGGTTAGAGGCGCCGATCGAAGGCGGCGTGTCGTTTCGCGCCGGCATGCTGGTCGATGCCGACGGCTACACCGTCGATTTCTCGGACGTGCCGACCTTGCCGGGCGATCACAACGCGCAAAACGCGGCTTGCGCCTGGGCGGCCTGCCGCTGGCTCGACGTGCCGCGCGAGAAGATCGTGGCCGGCCTTCGGACCTATCCCGGCCTGCCGCATCGGCAGGAACGCGTCGCGTCGGTAGGCCGCGTCGTCTACATCAACGACAGCAAGGCGACCAACGCCGACGCCACGGCGCGCGCGCTATCGTCGTATCGCGACATCTACTGGATCCTCGGCGGCCAGGCGAAGGAGGGCGGCGTGGCGCCGCTCGCGCCTTGGTTCGATCGAATCCGCCATGCCTTCCTGATCGGCGAGGCGACGGAGCTCTTCGCCGGCCAGCTCGAGGGCAAGATCTCCTACAGCCGCTGTGGCGACCTGCAGTCCGCGCTCGATGCCGCGCATCAGCGCGCCCAGCGCGAAGCGACAGGCCAGGCGGTGGTGCTGCTGTCGCCGGCCTGCGCCTCGTGGGACCAGTGGAAGAGCTATGAGCATCGTGGCGATGCGTTCCGCGCCATGGCGCGCGCCCTGCCGGGGGCGCAGATCTTGGGGAGAGCAGCGTGATCCAGGTACCCCGCGACGACCGCAGCGTCATCGGCCAATGGTGGTGGACCGTCGACCGTTGGTCACTGGGCGCGATCCTGGCGATCATGGCATTCGGCGTCATGCTGACGCTCGCCGCCTCGCCGCCGGCCGCCGAGCGCATCGGCGCCGATTCCTTCGTCTTCGCCAAGCGCCAGTTCATCTTCCTGCCGATGGCGCTCATGCTGATGCTGGCGGTGTCGCTGGCCTCGCCGCGCCACATCCGCCGGGTGGCGCTGGTGGTGTTCTGCGGCAGCGTGCTCCTGCTGGCCGCCACCTTCGTCATCGGCATCGAGATCAAGGGCGCCCGCCGCTGGATTTCCGTTCCCGGCCTCTCCGGCGTGCAGCCTTCGGAGTTCGTGAAGCCCAGCCTCGCCGTCATCTCGGCCTGGCTGCTGGCGCAGGGCCGGGCCGAGCGGCGGTGGTCGGGATACATCTTGTCGACCCTGCTGGTCGGCAGCGTGCTAGCGCTCCTGGTGATGCAGCCCGACCTCGGCATGAGCGTGGTCGTGGCCCTGGTTTGGGCCGCCCAGCTCTTCGTCGTCGGTCTGCCCATGTGGGTCGCGGGCTTTGGCGTGGTCGGCGGCGCGGCGGCGCTGGTCGCCGCCTACTTCACGTTCAACCATGTGCGCAGCCGCTTCGACCGCTTCCTCGACCCCTCATCCGGCGACAACTACCAGGTCAATACCTCGCTCGAGGCGTTCATGAACGGCGGCCCGTTCGGCCGCGGTCCGGGCGAGGGAACGGTGAAGGCCCAGCTGCCCGACGCTCACACCGACTTCGTGATGGCCGTCGCGGGCGAGGAGTTCGGCCTGGTCGTCTGCCTGATGATCCTCGGCCTGTTCGCCTTCGTCACCATGCGCTCGATGTCGCGCGCATCGAAGGAGACCAGCCTGTTCATCACCCTGGCGGCGACCGGGCTTGCCGTGCAGTTCGGACTGCAGGCCGCCATCAACATGGCCTCGACCATCCAGCTGATCCCGGCCAAGGGCATGACCCTGCCGTTCATCTCCTACGGCGGCTCCTCGGCGCTGGCGATGGCGATCTGCGTCGGCATGATGCTGTCGCTGACGCGCGAGCACGCCGGTTTGAGGGAGGCGGTGTGATGACGCTGCGCCCCGTCGTCCTCGCGACCGGCGGCACCGGCGGGCACGTGTTCCCCGCCGAGGCGCTGGCCGGCGAGCTCGAGGCGCGCGGCGTGCCGTTCACGCTGGTCACCGATTCGCGTGGCCGCCAATGGCAGGGCGCGTTGGCCCATCGGCCGATCCATTACATCCATTCGGCCAGCCCCAGCGGCTCGCTGGGCCAGAGGCTCAAGGCGATGCTGTCGCTGGGTCTCGGCTTGTTCGATGCCTGGTGGGCGCTCGGCCGAATCGGCCCGTCGGCCGTCGTCGGCTTCGGCGGCTATGCCTCGGTGCCGACCATGGTCGCGGCCCGCCTGCGCCGGCTGCCCGCGATGCTGCACGAGCAGAACGCCGTGCTGGGCCGTGCCAACCGCATGGTCCAGCGCGGTGCCATGCGTATCGCCACGTCCTTCGACCATACGCGCTTCATCGCCGATGGCGACCAGCGCACGCGCATCGTCGGCAATCCGGTGCGCGAGCAGGTGCGGGCGCTGCGCAATCTGCCGTACCACGCGCCGGGCGAGGGCAGGGTGATCGACCTCGTCGTGTTCGGCGGCAGCCAGGGCGCCACCTCCTTCAGCCAGGTCGTGCCCGAGGCCATCCTGTCGCTGCCGCAGGCGCTGCGCAGCCGCCTGCGCCTGGTCCAGCAATGCCGGCCGGAAGACTTCGACAAGGTGCGCCAGCGCTACACGCGCGGCGGCACCGTGGTCGAGTTGGCGCCGTTCTTCGCCGACCTGCCGCAGCGGTTGGCCTCGGCCCATCTGGTGATCGGCCGCGCCGGCGCCTCGACGGTGGCCGAACTCGCCACCATCGGTCGGCCGTCGATCCTCGTGCCTTATCCCTACGCCGCCGACGATCACCAGACGGCGAACGCCCGCGCCTTCGAGAAGGCCGGCGCCTGCATCGTTATCCCGCATGCCGAATTCACGGCGGCGACGCTGGCCGGTCATCTCTCCGGCCTGTTCGAGAAACCGCAGCGGCTGGCCGACATGGCCGCCGCCGCCCACGCCGCCGGCCGGCCCGACGCCGCCGCCCGGCTCGCCGACCTGGTCGGCGAAATGACAGGAGTTGCCGCATGAGGGCCTTGCCGCTCGATCTTGGAATGATCCACTTCGTTGGCATCGGCGGCATCGGCATGTCCGGCATCGCCGAGGTGCTGCACAATCTCGGCTACAAGGTGCAGGGCAGCGACGTCGCCGAGGGCGCCAACACCCGCCGCCTCGCCGATCTCGGCATCAAGGTCTCGATCGGCCACCGCGCCGACAATCTCGGCAGCGCCCAGGTCGTGGTCGTGTCGAGCGCGGTCAAGAAGGACAATCCCGAGGTGCTGGCGGCCCGCGCGCGCCTGCTGCCGGTCGTGCGCCGCGCCGAGATGCTGGGCGAGCTGATGCGCCTCAAATGGTCGGTCGCGGTCGGCGGCACGCACGGCAAGACCACCACCACCTCGATGGTCGCGGCCATGCTCGACGCTGGCGGGCTCGATCCCACGGTGATCAACGGCGGCATCATCAACGCCTATGGCACCAACGCCCGGCTGGGCGGCGGCGACTGGATGGTGGTGGAATCCGACGAGTCGGACGGCTCCTTCCTGCGCCTGCCGGCGGTGATCGCCATCGTCACCAACGTCGATCCCGAGCATCTCGACCATTACGGCACGTTCGACGCGCTGCGCGACGCCTTCGTGCGCTTCGTCGAGAACATCCCCTTCTACGGCTTTGCCGTACTGTGCTCCGACCATCCCGAGGTGCAGGCGCTGATCCCGCGCATCCTCGACCGGCGCATCGTCACCTACGGCATCGGCGCCAATGCCGACGTCCGCGCCATCAACCTCCGGCTCGACCGCGGCGGCGCCGACTTCGACGTGATGGTCACCAACCGCGCCACCAACGAGTCGCGCACCATCGTCGATATCCGCCTGCCGATGTTCGGCCAGCACAATGTGCAGAACGCGCTGGCCGCCATCGCCGTGGCGCAGGAGATGGGCCTCAGCGACGACACGATCCGTCGCGCGCTCGGCTCCTTCGCCGGCGTCAAGCGGCGCTTCACCAAGACCGGCGAGGCGCACGGCATCACCGTGATCGACGATTACGGTCACCATCCAGTGGAGATTGCCGCCGTGCTGCGCGCCGCGCGCCAGGCTTATGGCGGTTCGGGCCGCGTCATCGCCGTCATGCAGCCGCATCGCTACACGCGGCTGTCGTCGCTCAAGAACGAGTTCGCGACCTGCTTTGCCGATGCCGATGCCGTGGTGATCGCCGACGTCTATGCCGCGGGCGAGACGCCGATCGAGGGCGTCAACCGAGACATGCTGGTCAACATGGTGCGGCGCACCAGCAACCACGAAGTCGTGGCGCTGGGCGGACCGGGCGACCTGCCGGGCCTGATCTGGCAGATGGCGCGGCCGGGCGATGTCGTGGTCTGCCTGGGCGCTGGCAACATCACGGCCTGGGCGCATGCGCTGCCGGGCCAGCTGCAGCAGATCGCATCGGAGCAGGCGGGCCTTCGTACCATCGCCAATGATCCGGGCCCCTCCAGCAGCGGAACGGCCGCATGATGGCGCTGGCCACGCATCCTCACCTGATCGACCGGCTGCCCAAGCCGCGCGGCCGGCTGACCGCCGACGCGCCGCTCGGTCCGCAGACCTGGTTCCGCACCGGCGGCAACGCCGAGGTGCTGTTCCGTCCGGCCGATGTCGAGGATCTGGCGGCCTTCCTGCGCGACCTGTCGCGCGAGGTGCCGGTGACGGTCCTGGGCGTGGGCTCCAACGTCATCGTGCGCGATGGCGGCATCAGGGGCGTGGTGATCCGCCTGATGCGCGGCTTCACCAGCGTTGCGGTCGAGGGCCACGAGGTGGTGGCAGGCGCGGGCGCGCCCGATCTCAACGTGGCGCTGACGGCGCGCGAGCATTCGCTGGCCGGGCTGGAGTTCCTGAGCGGCATTCCCGGCACGATTGGCGGGGCCTTCCCGACCAACGCCGGCGCTTACGGCGGTGAGCTGGCCGAGGTGCTGATCTCGGCCGAGGTCGTCGACCGCGCGGGCAAAACCTTCACCGTTACCCCGCGCGAGCTCGGCCTGTCGTACCGGCACAGCGATGCGCCGGCCGGCTGGATCTTCACCTCGGCGCGGCTCAGGGCGGCGCCGGGCGATCAACTCGCCATCGCGCGGCGCATCAACGAGATCGACGCCGCGCGCGCCGATTCCCAGCCGCGCAGCCGCACCGGCGGCTCGACCTTCGCCAATCCCGATGGCCACAAGGCCTGGGAACTGATCGATCGCGCCGGCTGCCGCGGCCTCAAGGTCGGCGGCGCGCAGGTGTCGGAGAAGCACACCAACTTCCTGATCAACACCGGCGACGCCAGCGCGGCCGACATCGAGGCGCTGGGCGAGGAAGTGCGGCGTCGGGTGCGCGAGCAGAGCGGCGTCCAGCTCGAATGGGAAATCCGCCGCATCGGAGAGAAAGCGTGAGCAAGGTTGCGGTCCTGATGGGCGGCTGGTCGCCCGAGCGCGAGGTCTCGCTGGTGAGCGGCAAGGCCTGCGCTGAAGGACTGCGCGAGGGCGGTCACGAGGTGATCGAGTACGACGTCAAGCGCGACCTGCGCGCGCTGATCGACTTCCTGCGGCCGACGGGCGGCGGCGGGCCCGACGTCGTGTTCAATGCCCTGCACGGCAAGTACGGCGAGGACGGCTGCATCCAGGGCATCCTGGAAGTGATGGCGGTGCCCTACACCCACTCCGGCGTGCTCGCCTCGGCGATCGCCATGGACAAGCCGATGGCCCGCCACGTCTTCACCTCGCTCGGCATGCGCGTCGCCGAGGGCCGGGTGATCGAGCGCAAGTCGCTGGCCTGGGGCGATCCCATGCCGCGGCCGTATGTCGTGAAGCCGATCGATCAGGGCTCCAGCGTCGGCGTGCACATCGTACGCGAGGGCGACAATCTCGGCGCCGTCGAGCTCGCCGAGGCCAAGTTCGGCGAGCGCGTCCTCGTCGAGAAGTTCGTGCCGGGCCGCGAGCTCACCGTCGCCGTGATGGGCGACAAGCCGGTCGCTGTCACCGAGCTCAGGCCGCGCACGCGCTTCTATGACTACGAGGCCAAGTACACCGAAGGCGTCACCGAGCATCTGGTGCCGGCGCCGATCCCCGCCGAAGTCTACGAGCTCGCCAAGGATTGGGCGCTGATGGCGCACGAGGCGCTGGGCTGCAGCGGGCTGACGCGCACCGATCTGCGCTGGGACGATTCCAAGCCCGACACGCAGGGCCTGGTCGTGCTGGAGATCAACACCCAGCCCGGCATGACGCCGCTGTCGCTGGCGCCGGAGCAGGCCAAGTGGGCCGGCATCTCCTGGCCCCAGCTGATGACCTGGATGGTCGACAATGCGAGGCGGCCGGCATGAGCGCGGCCGCCAAGAACGCCATGGAGCGGCCCGCACCGCCGCGTCGGCGCGACTACGACCGGCGCAAGAAGCGCGCGCCGATCCGCAAGAGCGGCCGCCCGCTGTGGCGCCAGCCGTTGCTGCTGGGCTTCGTGGTGCTGCTGCTGGGCTGCGGCGGCGGCGCCGGCTGGTGGGCCTGGCGCGAGGGCTGGCTGGTCGAGGCGCGCGCCCGGCTCGACGCCGTCGGGCTTGCCATCGTTGGCGCCATCACGCCCTTCAAGCTGGTCGATGTCACGGTCGAGGGCCGCGACTATGTCGAGCCCGCCGCGATCCTGGGCGCGCTCGGCGTCAAGGCGGGCGACTCCCTGCTGGGCATCGACCTGCAGGCAGCGCGCCAGCGGCTGGAGGCCATCGACTGGGTGGCGAGCGCCACCGTCGAGCGCCGCCTGCCCGACACGCTCTATGTGACGATGGTCGAGCGCCGCGCCGTCGCCATCTGGCAGAACGGCGAGGAGTACACCCTGATCGACCGCGACGGCCGCACCGTGCGCGCGAGCCGCATGCCGCCGGGGGCCGAGAAGCTGCTGCTGCTAGGCGGCCCGGGCGCGCCCGAGCATGTCGGCGAGCTGCTGCTGCTGCTCGCCTACGAGCCGACCGTGGCCAAGCAGCTGCGCTCCGCGGTGTGGGTCGGCCAGCGGCGCTGGAATCTCATCCTGAACAACGGCGTCGAGATCTGGCTGCCCGAAGAAGACGCGGTCGCGGCGTTGCAGCAGTTGATCAAGCTCGACGAGAAGCACAAGTTGTTGGCCCGCGAGTTCGGCGTGGTCGATCTCAGGCTGCCGGACAAGCTCTACCTCAGGAAGCGTGGCTCGAGCGAAGCGCCGGCAGCGTCGGGGCCAGCGTAAGGTGTCGGTGAACCCATAGTGTAAGCGTAGCGACGGGGGAGATCGTGGCAAAGACAAGAAGTGGTGTGATTGCAGCTCTCGATATCGGCACCAGCAAGGTCGTCTGCTTCGTGGCGCGCGTCGACGGCCAGGGCTTGCGCGTGGTCGGCATCGGCCACCAGCCGGCGCAGGGTATGCGGTCGGGCAACATCGTCGACATGGAGGCCGCCACACGGGCCATCTCCTCGGCCGTGTCGACCGCGGAGGAGATGTGCGGCGAGCATGTGCGCGACGTCATCGTCGGCGTGAGCGGCGGCTCGGCCGCCTCGCACAACCAGAGCCTCGACGTCGCCATCGGCCACCACGAGATCGGCGAACGCGACGTGCGCCGCGTCCAGCAGCACATTCACCTGCCGGCGGAGACCGCCGACCGCGACATCATCCACTCCGAGGCGATCGGCTTCTCGGTCGACGGCACGCCGGTGCGCGACGCGCGCGGCATGTTCGGCGAGCGGCTGGGGGTGGAGGTCCACCTGGTGACGGCGGCAAGCGGGTCGATGCGCAACCTGCAGGTCTGCGTGCGCCGCGCTCATCTCGAGATCGCCGACCGCGTCGTGGCTGCTCATGCTGCCGGCCTGAGCTCGCTGGTGTCGGATGAGCGCGATCTCGGCGTCACCCTGATCGACATGGGCGGCGGCACGACCTCGATCGCGGTGTTCTACGAGGGCCACCTCGTGCACGTCGATTCGATCCCGGTCGGCGGCGAGCATGTCACGCGCGACATCGCCCGCGGCCTCTCGACGCCGCTTGCCCACGCCGAGCGCATGAAGACCCAGATCGGCCGCGCCGTCGCCAAGCCCAACGACGAGTACGACATCATCGACGTGCCGCTGATCGGCGAAGAGGACCGCACGCGACCCAACCACATCCCGCGCTCGATCCTGGTCGGCATCATCCGGCCGCGCATCGAAGAGACCTTCGAGCTGGTGCGCAGCCGATTGGAGGCGAGCGGTGTGGATAAGTTGGCCGGTGGACGTGCCGTGTTGGTCGGTGGCGGCTGCCAACTCGACGGCGTGCCCGAGGTCGCCGCTTCGATCCTGAACAAGAAGGTGCGCACCGGTGGGCCTTTGCGCCTTGCCGGGCTCGCCGATTCGACCGGCGGACCGGCATTTTCCGCCGCAGCCGGGCTGCTCGCCTTCGCGCTCAACAACCACGCGGCCGGTCAGGCTCAGCCGGCGCCGACGGAAACGCCTTCGAGTCGAATTGGGCGGATTGGCAGTTGGATTAGGGAGAACTTTTAGGCAATATGTTGTGCGGGGAAAGGCAATCCCCACAGGCTATTGATAAGAAGCAAGAAAAGCCGGTGGCGGTGAAGGGCCCGGCCCAGAACGGACCCACGCCGCTGCTCCGAGCAGATAACCCCCTCGTTTGCGTGGAGAAGCCGTATGACAATCAACCTCAGCCTCCCCCAAAAGGAGTCCGAGATTAAGCCGCGTATCACCGTGATCGGCGTCGGTGGCGCGGGTGGAAACGCCGTCAACAACATGATCAGTGCCGCGCTGGAAGGCGTGGAATTCATCGTCGCGAATACCGACGCGCAGGCGCTCGGCCAGTCGCTCGCCGACCGCCGCGTCCAGCTCGGCATCACCATCACCCAGGGCCTGGGCGCGGGCGCCCGCCCCGAGGTCGGCCGCCAGGCCGCCGAGGAGGCACTCCCCGAGATCCTTCAGCTGCTCGACGGCGCCAACATGGTGTTCGTCACCGCCGGCATGGGCGGCGGCACCGGCACCGGCGCGGCGCCGGTCATCGCCGCCGCGGCGCGCGAGCAGGGCATCCTGACCATCGGCGTCGTCACCAAGCCGTTCCATTTCGAGGGCCGCCGGCGCATGCAGTCGGCCGAGCAGGGCATCACCGAGCTGGAGAAGGTGGTCGACACGCTGATCGTCATCCCCAACCAGAACCTGTTCAAGATCGCCAACGAGAAGACGACCTTCGCCGATGCCTTCAAGATGGCCGACGACGTGCTGCACATGGGCGTGCGCGGCGTCACCGACCTCATGGTCATGCCCGGCCTGATCAACCTCGATTTCGCCGACATCCGCACCGTGATGGGCGAGATGGGCAAGGCGATGATGGGCACCGGCGAGGCCGAGGGTCAGGATCGCAGCCGCGTCGCGGCCGAGAGCGCGATCTCCAACCCGCTGCTGGAAGACCACTCGATGAAGGGCGCCAAGGGCGTGCTCATCAACATCACCGGCGGCCTCGACATGACCCTGCACGAGGTCGACGAAGCGGCCAACCGCATCCGCGAGGAAGTCGACGCCGACGCCAACATCATCTTCGGCTCGACCTTCGACGCCACCATGCAGGGCCGCATGCGCGTGTCGGTGGTCGCCACCGGCATCGCCGCCATGGCCGCCCAGCAGCCGGCGCCGAACTACCTGTCGCTCGACATGAACCGGCCGATGCAGACCGGCCAGCCGGCGCTCAGCCGTCCGGCGGTACCGCCGGTCGGCCGCGTCGCCATGCCGGCCGCCGCGGCGGCACCGGTCGCGCCGCCGATGGCGGTAGCGCCCGCGCCGATGCCGGCTCCGCCGGTGGCCGCGCCGGCTCCGGCGCCCCAGCCAATGGTCGCGGCGGCGCCTGTCGCCCCGCCGCCGGTCCAGATCGCCGTCGAGGCGCCGATGCCAGCCCCGACGCCAGCCCCGATGCCCGTGCAGTTCGTTGCTTCGGCGCCGGTCGAGCCGGTGATGGCACCGCCGATCCCGACGCCTGTTGTCGCCGCCCCTGTTGCGCCGGTCGCGCCGCCTGCGTCGGTGGCTGCCCCGATCGCGGCCTCGGCGGCGCCGGCACCGGTTGCTCCGGCGGTCGCGCCGCAGCGTCCGTTGGTCGACGAAAACGACTGGCGCGTCAGCCGTCCGGCGGCCAAGCCGGCGGTGCGCGCCAGCGAGCCCGTCGCGCGGCCGGTTGCCGCGCGTCCGGCCAGCGAGAGCCGGGCGCCCAACCTGTTCCAGCGCATCACCGGTGCTTTTGCCGCACCCAAGCCCGTGGCGCCGGTGGCACCGGCCGAGCCGCCCGCGCCGCGTCCGGCGCCGGAGAATGTCGTGGCGGTGGCGCCCAAGCCCGCGCCGCGTCCGGCCCCGGCGCAGGCCTCGATCAACCTCGACGTCACCGAGCGCGCCAAGCCCGCCCGCGATGACGACGACCTGCAGATTCCCGCGTTCCTGCGCCGGCAAGCCAACTGACGCAGGCCTGCAAGTTCTTCACGCATCACTCGAGGGGCCCGCGCGGCCCCTCTTTTTTTCGCCCTCCCGTGATATAACCGCGCCGGCGCAATGAGTTGTTGGATGGGCATGTCGAAAGCGTTCTTCGCCGGAATCCGCGGTGCATCTGCCGCGCTCGCAGTGGCGGTCGCCACGCTGGGGTTGTCGGGCTGCGGCTCGTCCGACGATGACGTCAACTATACCGAGCAGCCCGTCGAGGTTCTGTACAACCGCGCGCTCGATGATCTCGGCGCGCAGGACTACAAGAATGCCGCCAAGGGCTTCGAGGAAGTCGACCGCCAGCATCCCTATTCGGTGTGGGCGACCAAGGCGCAGATCATGGCGGCCTTCGCCTACTACCAGTCGAACAAGTACGACGAGGCCATCATCGCACTGGACCGCTTCATCCAGCTCCATCCCGGCCATCGCGACATTCCCTACGCCTACTACCTGAAGGCGCTCTGCTACTACGAGCAGATCTCCGACGTCGGCCGCGACCAGCGCATCACCCAGCAGGCGCTCGATGCGCTGGCCGAGGTGGTGAAGCGCTTCCCCGAATCGCCCTATGCCCGCGACGCGCGCCTCAAGGTCGAGCTCGCCATCGACCATCTCGCCGGCAAGGAGATGGCGGTCGGCCGCTACTACCAGACCAACCAGCAATATGTCGGCGCCATCAACCGCTACCGCGTGGTGATCGAGCGCTATCAGACCACCACGCATGTCCCGGAGGCATTGCACCGATTGGTCGAGAGCTACCTGTCGCTCGGCGTCAAGCAGGAGGCGCAGGAGGCCGCGGCGGTGCTGGGCTACAACTTCCCAGGCAGCGAATGGTACCAGGACAGCTACTACCTGATGACCGGTGAAGGCACGCCAGCGCCGTCCGACGAGAGGCGCTGGTTCTTCGGCCTGTTCTGATCCCTGCATGCTGGTCTCGCTTTCGATCCGCGACTTCGTGCTGATCGAGAAGCTCGACCTCGACTTCGTGCGCTCGACCGCCGGCGGGCTGGGGGCGCTGACCGGCGAGACCGGCGCCGGCAAGTCCATCCTGATCGATGCGCTCGGGCTGGCGCTGGGCAATCGCGCCGAGTCCGGCACCGTGCGCCGCGGCGCCAGCCAGGCATCTGTGGCGGCGTCCTTCGACCTGCCGCGCGAGCACGCCGCCCGCGCGGTGCTGGCCGAGCAGGGGATCGACGATGAGGACGTGCTGACCCTGCGGCGCGTGGTCGGCGCCGATGGCCGCGGCCGTGCCTTCGTCAACGACCAGGCCGCCTCGGTGGCGCTGCTGCGTCGCCTCGGCGACACGCTGGTCGAGATCCAGGGCCAGATGGAGCAGCATGGGCTGTTGGACATGGCGACCCATCGCGCCTCGCTCGATGCCTTCGCCGGCCTCGAGAAGCAGGGCGACGCCGTGCGCGCGGCCTGGCAGGCCTGGCGCAAGGCCGAGCAGGCGCGCGCCGACGCCGAGGCCGCCGCCGCGGCGGCGCGCCGCGACGAGGACTTCCTGCGCCATGCCGTGAAGGAGCTCGAGGCGCTGGCGCCCAAGGCCGACGACGAGGAAAAGCTCGCCGAGGAGCGCCAGCTGCTGCGCGCCGGCAGCGCGCTCGGCGAGGCGGTGGCGCAGGCGCTCGGCGAGCTGGAGCATGGTCGCGGCGCCGTCGGCGCCCTGCGCAGCGCCCATCGACTGGTCGAGCGCAACGCCGACAAGGCGGTCGGCCGACTCGACACGGCACTGGCGGCGCTCGAGCGGGCGCTGAGCGAGGCGACCGAGGCGCAGGCCCAGCTCGAGGCGGCGCGCGATTCGCTGGAGTTCGATCCGGCGCGCCTGGAGAAGATCGAGGAGCGGCTGTTCGCCCTGCGCGCCGCCGCCCGCAAGCACAATGCCACCGTGCCGGAACTCGCGGCGCTGGCCGAGACGTTCGCCGGCCAACTCGCGGCCCTCGATGACGGCGAGGCCGGGCTGAAGCGCCTGGCCGCCGAGGCCAAGGCCGCCCGCGACGCCTATGTCGCCGCCGCCGAGGCCCAGTCTGCCGCGCGCCGCAAGGGCGCTACTCGCCTCGACAAGGCCGTGTTGGCCGAGCTCGGGCCGCTGAAGCTCGAGAAGGCGAAGTTCGTCACCGAGGTTGCGGCGTTGCCCGAAGCCGATTGGTCGGAATCGGGCATCGACCGCGTTCAGTTCACCGTCGCGACCAATCCCGGCGCGCCACCGGCGCCGATCGCCCGCATCGCCTCGGGCGGCGAGCTGTCGCGCTTCCTGCTGGCCCTCAAGGTGTGCCTCGCCAAGGTCGGTGATGCATCGACCATCGTCTTCGACGAGGTCGATTCCGGCATCGGCGGTGCCACCGCGGCCGCCGTTGGCGAGCGGCTGAAGCGTCTCGCCAAGGACGTGCAGGTGCTGGTCGTCACCCATTCGCCGCAGGTCGCCGCCGTGGCCGACCGGCACTGGCTGATCCGCAAGACCACGACCAAGAGCGCGGCCAGCACCGACGTGCTGGCGCTCGACGCCAAGGGCCGCCGCGAGGAGATCGCGCGCATGCTGTCGGGGGCGCAGGTAACCGCCGAGGCGCGGGCCGCCGCCGACCGGCTGCTGGCGGCGGCGGGCTAGGAGACGATCCATGTCGCGTGCCGCGAAGTTCAAGGCTGCCTTGTCGGTCGACGAGATGACCGAGCGCCAGGCGCGCGCCGAGCACAAGCGGCTGGCCGACGAGATCAAGCACCACGACAAGCTCTATCATGAGCAGGATGCGCCGGAGATTTCCGACGCCGACTACGACAAGCTGCGCCAGCGCCTGAAGGCGATCGAGGCGCGCTTTCCCCAGCTCGCCGACATGTTCAGCCCGACCCAGCAGGTGGCGCCGACGCCGACCACGGCCTTCGCCAAGGTCCGGCATGGGCGGCCGATGCTGTCGCTGGACAATGCCTTCACCGACGAGGAGCTGCAGGGCTTCCTGGACCGCCTGCGCCGCGCCCTGGAGCGCGAGACCGATCTCAAGCCGGACGACGAGATCGCGCTCGCCTGCGAGCCCAAGATCGATGGCCTCTCGATCAGCCTGCGCTACGAAGACGGCGTCTTCACCGTCGGCGCCACCCGCGGCGACGGCACGACCGGCGAGGACGTCACGCCCAACCTCAAGACTGTCAAGGACATCCCGCACAAGCTCAAAGGCAAGTTCCCCAAGGCGATCGACGTGCGTGGCGAGGTCTACATGGAACGCCACGCCTTCCAGGAGATGAACAAGCGTCAGGAGGCCGAGGGCGAGAAGACCTTTGCCAATCCGCGCAATGCCGCGGCGGGCTCGCTGCGCCAGCTTGATCCCGAGATCACTGCCAGGCGACCGTTACGATTCTTCGCCTACGCCTGGGGCGAGGCCGAGCCGCGCTCGTGGAAGACCCACAGCGAGTACCTGAAGCTGCTCAATAGCTGGGGCTTTCGCGTCAATCCGCTGTCGCAGCTCTGCGAGACGCCGGAGGAGGTGCGTGCCTTCTACAAGAAGATGGGCGTCGAGCGGCCGTCGTTGCCCTACGACATCGATGGCGTTGTCTACAAGGTCGACCGCATCGACTGGCAGGAGCGGCTGGGCTTCGTCAGTCGCGCGCCGCGCTGGGCGATCGCCCACAAGTTCCCGGCCGAGCAGGCGCGCACGCGGCTGAACGGCATCCTGATCCAGGTCGGGCGCACCGGCGCGCTCACGCCGGTCGCCGACCTCGAGCCGGTCAATGTCGGCGGCGTCATGGTGGCGCGCGCCTCGCTGCACAATGCCGACGAGATCGAGCGGCTGGACGTGCGCGAGGGCGACATGGTGATCGTCCAACGCGCCGGCGACGTCATCCCGCAGATCCTGGGCTACGTGCCCGAGGAACGGCCGAAGAAGACCGAGAAGTACCATTTCCCGACGCACTGCCCGTGCCCGCTCAAGACCAAGGTGGCGAGCGAGGAGGGCGGTGTGGTGCGGCGCTGCTCGGGTGGCCTCGAATGCCCGTTCCAGCAGGTCGAGCGGCTGCGCTACTTCGTGTCGCGCAACTGCTTCGACATTGAGGGGCTGGGCGGCACGCACATCGAGAACTTCCATCGCGACGGGCTCTTGAACACGCCGGCCGACATCTTCCGGCTGCCCAGGAAGATCGATGAGATCAAGAAGCGCGAGGGCTGGGGCGATCTCTCGGTGCGCAACCTGATGGCGGCGATCGAGGCACGCCGGACGATCTCGCTCGACCGCTTCATCAATGCCATCGGCATCCCGCTGATCGGCGAGGCCACGGCCAAGATCCTGGCGCAGGAATACGGTGACGTCGATGTGTGGCTCGAGGAGATGCTGAAGGCCGCCAAGGAGCGCAAGAAGCATCCCGACGACGTCAAGAAAGAGAAGGCCGCGGCCGAGGTCGGCGAAAGCTACGGCCGGCTGTGCAACGTCGAGCAGATCGGCGTCACCACGGCCGATGCCATGTGCACCTTCTTCAGCGAAGGCCATAACGTCGAGATCATCCGCGACCTGCGCAAGCAGCTCACCGTCGAGGCGGTGACGCGCCGTGTCGTGGCGGCTGATGCCAAGCTCAAGGACAAGGTCGTGGTCTTCACCGGCGAACTCACCTCGATGACCCGCGACGCTGCCAAGGCGCGCGCCGAGGAGCTGGGCGCCAAGGTGACCGATTCGGTGTCCAAGAAGACCAGCCTGGTCGTGGTCGGCGAGAATGCCGGTTCCAAGGCGCGAAAGGCAGCCGAGCTCGGCATCCAGACCCTGAGCGAAGAGGAATGGTTGAAGCTTTCGGCCTAGTCTTGCCGGACCGCGGGCCTCCAGGCCCGCTCATTGCCGGGAGCGCGGCACTTCAGTGCCGCTCGTGTGATGTTGAAGCAGGACATGATGCGCCACTGGAGTGGCGCGCTCCCGGCAAAGAAAAGAACATGAGCGGGCCTGGAGGCCCGCGGTCCGGCAAGAAAAGGCTCGCGTGTCGATCGCTTTCTCGCGGCTCCGCAGAATGCTAGAGGCTGCAGCGAGTTATAGAGGTTTGAACGAATGGACTTGGCCCGTTTTCCGCGTCGTCGCTACACGCATGCTCCCACGCCGATCGAACTGCTCCCCCACTTCACCAAGGCATTGGCCGCGACCTGCCCGGGCGGCGTCGGACCGGAGATCTGGATCAAGCGCGACGACCTGTTGGGCCTCTTCCCCGGCGGCAACAAGACCCGCAAGCTCGAGTTCCTGGCGGCCGATGCCCTGGCCCAGGGCGCGGATACCCTGATCACCTGCGGCGCGCCGCAGTCCAATCATTGCCGCATCACCCTCTCGGCCGCGATCAAGGAAGGCCTGAAGTGCCGCTTCGTGATCGAGGAGCGCGTGCCCGGCAGCTACAAGAAGGAAGCCGGCGGCAACAACTTCATGTTCGAGCTGATGGGCGTCGAAGCCATCACCGTGGTGCCCGGCGGCTCGGACATGGGGGCGGCGATGTCGAAGGTGGCGCAGGAAGTCGCCTCGCTCGGTCGCAAGGCATACGTCATCCCGGGCGGCGGCTCGAACGCGATCGGCGGGCTGGGATATGTCGCCTGCGTCCAGGAGATGCAGCAGCAATGGTCGGACATGGGCCTGGCGCTCGATGCCGTCGTCGTCGGCTCGGGCAGCTCGGGCACCCATGGCGGCATGGCCGCCGGCTTCTTCGGCAACAACATCAAGATCCCGCTGATCGGCATCGGCGTCAGCCGCGATCCCGCCGACCAGGAGCCGCTCGTCTACAAGGAAGCGCAAGCCGTCGCCGACCTTTTGGGCATCGGCAAGGTGCCGCGCGACGCGGTGAAAAGCGTCGGCGGCTACTGGCAGCCGAAATACTCCGTGCCCAACGCCAAGATGGTCGAAGCCGTCCAGATGCTGGCGCGCACCGAGGGCGTCCTGCTCGATCCGGTCTATACCGGAAAGATCATGGCCGGCCTGATCGGCCTGGCGCGCCAGGGCTACTTCAAGCCCAACGCCAAGGTGCTGTTCATGCACACCGGCGGTCTGCCCTCGCTGCACGTCTATGAGGACGTGGTGCTGGGGCGTGTTGCATTGAAGGATTAGCAAGAGCATTCCTCCCCAGCGAAGCTGGGGAGGTGTCAGCGTCTTACGCTGACGGAGGGGTCATGAGCGTCAGTCGAGTTGCTCATGACCCCTCCGCCCGCTACGCGGGCACCTCCCCTTCGCGGAATCCGCGAAGGGGAGGAATGCTAATCAAATTGCGCGCGTCGCTTCTACAAGCCACGCCCTCGTCGCCTCGTCGACCTGTGGCTCGACGGTCTCGCGCACGCGGCGGTGATAATCGTTGAGCCAGCGCCGCTCGGGCTCGGTCAGCAGTGCAGGCTCGACACAGTTGAGATCGATCGGCGCCAAGGTCAGGGTCTCGAACTCGAGATAGCGCCGGTCGGCGCCGTCGATCTTCGCCTCGCGCACCGCCACCAGGTTCTCGATGCGGATGCCGTAGGCGTCGGTCTTGTAGTAGCCGGGCTCGTTGCTGACGATCATGCCGGGCTGTAGCGCGACGTTGTTGGGCATCTTGGAGATGCGGTGCGGTCCCTCGTGCACCGAGAGATAGGCGCCGACGCCGTGACCGGTACCGTGATCGTAGTCCAGGCCGGCCTGCCACAGAGCATAGCGCGCCAGCGCATCGAGCTGCGAGCCCGTCGTGCCGGCCGGAAAGCGCGCCATGGCGAGCGCGATGTGGCCCTTCAGCACGCGCGTGAACCGATCGCGCATCTCGGGGCTCGGCGTGCCGATCGCCACCGTGCGCGTGATGTCGGTCGTGCCGTCACGGTACTGGCCGCCCGAATCGACCAGATAGAGGTTGCCGGGTTCGAGGGTGCGTTCGGTCGCCTCGGAGGCGTGGTAGTGCACGATGGCGCCATTGGGGCCGGCGCCGGAGATGGTATCGAAGCTGAGGTCGCGCAGCTTGCCCGTCTCCTGGCGCATCGCCTGCAGGCGATCGGAGACTTCGATCTCGCGCAGCTTGCCGCTTTTCGACTCCCGCCCCAGCCAGCCAAGGAAACGACTGACCGCGGCGCCGTCGCGACGATGAGCGTTGCGAATGCCTTCCAGCTCGACGGCGTTCTTGCACGCCTTGGGCAGCGCCACCGGATCGGCGTCGCGCACGATGGTGACGCCGGCACCCTGTAGGCGGTTGGCCGCCCACACCGGCGCCGTCGCGGTCTCGATCAGCACCTTCTTGTTGACCTTGCCCAACATGTCGAGGGCCGCGCCGAGCTCCTCGGTCGGCGCCAGGGTCACGGCGTTGCCGAGCCAGCTGAGCGTGCGGTCCGGCACCTTGCGGCGATCCATGAAGAGATCGACGTGACCGTCGCAGTGCAGCAAAGCGAAGCCGAGCGCGAAGGGCGTGCGCGGCACGTCGCCGCCGCGCACGTTCATCAGCCAGGCGATCGAATCGGGCGCGGTGATCAAGGCTACTTCGGCGCCCTTGTCCTTCACGACCGCGGCGATTCGCGTGCGCTTGGCTTCGCTGCTTTCACCGGCAAACTCGTCGGGATGCGGCAGCACCGGCGCGAGCGGTGCCGGCGGCCGGCCGTGCCATACGGCATCGACGGGATTGGAATCGACCGCGACGAACTCACCGCCGGCGCGTTGGCAGGCGCGGGCATAGCGATCATGTCCGTCGACGGTTACCAACCAAGGATCGAAGCCGAGCTTGCCGCCCTTGGGAAGGTTCTCGGCGATCCAGGTCTCGGCCGATTCCTCCGGGATCTGATGCGGCACGAAGGCTTTGGTGTCGACCTGGGCGCGCACGGCGAGCGTATAGCGGCCGTCGATGAAGATCGCCGCCTGCTCGGCGAGGACGATTGCAAGGCCTGCCGAGCCGCTGAAGCCCGTGAGCCAGGCCAAGCGCTGCGAACGGCGCGGCACGTACTCGCCCTGATGCTCATCCGCGCGCGGCACCATGAAGCCCGCGAGCCCACGGCGCGTCAGCTCGGCGCGCAGCGCCGCCAGCCGGTCAGCCGGTGCCGGCGATGCCTCCAGCCCGTCATCGGCCTTGGCCAGTTCGTCCCGCCAGACCGTCAGCGCCCGCGTCAGCTCGGCGTCTGCGTCTGGAGCAACCAGTTCGACCCATTCCGGGCCAGCCAAGCCTTCAGGCGCCGCCGCGACACCCCGCATCAGGGAATCAAGGGCCGCTGGGTCGGGGCTACGACCCCGTTGGCGAAGCAACTGGAGGACGTCGTCTGGGGCGGAACTCATGGCGGGGGACCCTACGCGGCCGGTTTACGGGGCGCAAATTGAGCAATTTTCGTACTTTTGCGACTGCGAAATGCGCAATCCGCGAGCGTCATGCGAGATATGCATATCAGTAAGTCCCAGCCTTCACTTATTGTTGTAACTCAAGGCTCTATATTTGCTCTGTGCAGCGCAGCATCGCGTACCGCGTCGCACAATAAGGAGCAGAACATGATGACCCAGCCGATCCAGATGTTTGAAAATCTGACCAGCGAAACTTCGCCGGCGGGGGGAAACGTTGCCAAGACCAACAAGACCAACCTGAGCTTCGAGGAGCGCCGGATGCTCGAGCTGCGTGCTCGCTACGCCCGCGCCGAGATGCTCGCCGACGGTCTGGCTGATGGCCTGGTTTGGCTTGGCCGCCAGTTCAAGCGCTTGATCGCCGCCATCAAGGCCGACTTCAAGCTGCGTGCTGCGGAGACCCAGCTCTTCCGCATGTCCGACCGCGAGCTGGCCGACATCGGCCTGTGCCGCGCCGACATCCACTTCGCGGTCCGTGAGACCGCGCAAGGCGTCATGCCGGAAATCGATCACGTGACCCATAGCGCCCTTCCGGCGAACGAGAATTTGCGTCGCGTGGCGTAAGCGTCTTTAGCGTAGCGTAAGCGTAAAGCGTACGAGGGCCGGCGAAAGCCGGCCCTTTTTCTTTGCGGCGATCTAAGCGGGACCCGGCGCCTGGTCCGGATCGACGGCGCGCACGACGTAGGCCTCCGCGGTCGGCTGATAGAGCTCCCACAGGAAGCGCAGCTCGACGAGCGGCTGCGAATCGAGATCGACCCGCAGATCGACGAAGGGAAAGCTCTCGCGGTGCACCACGAGTAGCGCGGCCGATTTCAGCTGCTTCAACTCGCCACCCGCGGCATCGCCGGCTTCGATCGCGCGCATCAGCCGTTCCGCCAACGGCTGCTCTTCGCTGGCCTCGAAGCTCGACACCATCGCATCGACAACGTCGGTGTTGCGCAGGATGTTGCCGGCCGCTGCGCAGTTGTGCCCGATCTTGGCGTTCTGCACCGACTTGATGTTAGCGCCGTTGAAGAAGGCGCCCTTGCCGTTGGCGTCGAGGACGACGAGCTGCCGCCAGCCCAGGTTCGGCTCGCTGCGCTCGAGATCATGCACGATCGCCTCCGGCGCGGCGCCGCCCTTGAGCCGCTCGAGGATCCTGGGACCGAGACGCGGATCGGTGCGATGCTGCGTCAGCACGGCGCCAACGTTGGCCTCGGCCCAGGCGCAGCGGCTGCCGACCGCCATGGACGACGTCGTGACGACGACGCCCAGCATGCCGGTGCGGGCGCACCGCCCGGCGATCGAGAAAGTCATGTATCCTCCGCTTCAGCCCCGTTGAGGTGATCATGCAAGAACCGGGCACGGAATTTGCTGCCCTGCGCACATGCCCGTAAAGCGCAAGATGCATCTGGTGGCCTATCTCAAGACAGGGCCGACCGCGAGCTATGCCAGTGCCTGGCGCCATCCGTCGGCACCGTTGCACGACATCTGGGATGCCGAGCGCTACGAGAACCTGGCGCGCCTGCTGGAGGAAGCGAGGTTCGACGCCGGCTTCTTCGCCGACGGCCTTGGCCTGCCCGACATCTACAAGAACAGCTTCGCCGACTATGTCGGCCGCGGCGGCCAGCTCAGCCTGATCGACCCGATGACCGTGCTGCCGCTGATGGCGCGGGTGACGCGCTACCTCGGTCTCGGCAACACCATCTCGACGACCTTCAACCAGCCCTATCAGATCGCGCGCAGCCTGGGATCGCTCGATCTGTTGAGTCGCGGCCGCGCCGCCTGGAACGTCGTCACCTCGGCGACCGACTACGAAGCGCGCAACTGCGGCATGGACGGCGTGCCGCCCAAGGACGACCGCTATGATCGCGCCGACGATGTGCTGGAGGCCTGCTTCGCCCTGTGGGACTGCTGGGAGCCCGACGCCCTGGTGATGGACCGCGAGAGCGGCGTGTTCGTCGATGCGACCAAGATCCGCTACGCCAATCATGTCGGCCCTTATGTGCGCACGCGCGGGCCGCTGTCGATCCCGCGCAGCCCGCAGGGCCGCCCGCTCATCCTGCAAGCCGGCTCCTCGCCGCGCGGCCGCGCGTGCGCAGCGCGCTGGGCCGACATGATCTTCTGCACCCCGGCCACCAAGGCCGACGGCATCGCCTTCCGCAGCGACATGCACAGGCGGCTGGCGGCGCTGGGACGCTCGCCCATCGACTGCGCCATCCTGCCGACGCTGTCGGTGGTCGTCGGCGAGACCGAATCGATTGCGCGCGAGAAGGCGGAGTATCTCGACAGCCTGATCGATCCTGAGCTGGTGATGGCCTCGTCCTCGACCTTGCTCGGTGTCGATCTCAGCCGCATCGAGACGGCCGAGGAAGCCGAGGTTGCCGCCGGCAACCAGGGCATCGCGGGCTCGCGCGATCGCATGAGCCAGGTCGCCAAGGCTCAGGGCATCTCCTTCGCCCAGGCGGTGCGCAAGCCACGCGGCCTGCTGGCCGGCACGCCGGCCATGATCGCCGACGTGATGGAGGACTGGTTCACCAACAGCGCCTGCGACGGCTTCGTGCTGCCGCCCACCGTCTTCCCGGGCACCTATGAGGAGTTCGCCCGCATGGTGACCCCGGAGCTGCAACGCCGTGGCCTGCTGCGCCGGGAATATGCCGGCCGCACCTTGCGCGAGAACCTCGCCAACCCAGGGTAATGGCGGGGTGAGGCGGCTGGCACGGCCATTGCTGCGTTCAGGGCATCTTCCGCAGCCGCGAAGGGGCCGGTCATGTCACTTTCCCGCAGGACGCTGATCGGCTCTTCACTTGCGGCAACTGTGATCAGGCCAGCCCATGCTGCCGGCAAGGTGCTGCGCATCGGCATCAGCACGTCGCTGAGCGCGCTCGACCCCATGATGGTGACGACAGGCGACGAGTACATCTACGCCAACCTCGTCTTCAATGGCCTGTCGCGCATGCGCGAGGACCTGGTGGTCGAGCCCGACCTGGCCGAGAGCTGGACCTTCAGCGACGACCTCAAGCAATGGACGTTCAAGCTTCGCCGTGGCGTGAAATTCCACAACGGCGAGGAGATGACGGCCGAAGACGTCGTCGCCTCCTTTCGCCGGCTGCTCGACCCCGATGGCACCTCGCCGGTGCGCAGCCAGTACGACATGGTCGACAGCATCTCCGCGCCCGATGCCGGCACCGTGGTCTTCCAGCTCAAGATCCCCTATGGCGGCCTGGCCGACATTCTCACCGACCGCCAGGTCAAGATCGTGCCGCGCAGCGCGGCGGGCGAGATGGCGACCAAGCCGATCGGCACGGGCCCCTTCAAGTTCGTGAGCTACACCGCCGGCGACCGTCTCGTGCTGGCGCGCCATGCCGATTACTTCGAGGCGGGCCTGCCCAAGGTCGACGGCGTGGAGCTGCGCGTCATCCCGGAGATGAGCGTCAAGATCTCGGCCCTCCAGGCCGGCGACATCGACATCCTGTGGGACCTGCCGCTCGAGCAGGTGAAGCCTTTGTCAGGGCGCAGCGATCTGCGCGTCGACAGCGTGCCCACCGCCTCATGGGACGGCGCGATCCTGAACAACGCCATCCCGCCGTTCAACGACAAGCGCGTGCGGCAGGCGTTCCACCTCGCCGTCGACAAGAAAGAGATCGTCGAGCTGACGTTGTTCGGACAAGGCGTGCCGACGATCAGCCCGATCCCGCCGAGCCATCCCTTCTTCGCCAAGGACGTGGTCGTTCCCAAGTCAGATCCCGCGGCCGCCCGCAAGCTCCTGGCCGAGGCCGGCTATCCCAACGGCATCAAGCTGCCGGTGATCCTGCCGGTCGGCCGCCCGGTGCGCGAGCGGCTGGGCGTGACCCTGCAGCAGCTCGCCAAGGCCGGCGGCTTCGACCTGCAGGTGCAGCGCCTGCCGTACTCGTCGTTCAACGCCGAGGTCTCGGGCAAGGCGCCGCTCTACATCGACGGCTTCTTCGCCCGCCCGACCGTCGATACCAGCCTGTTCCCCTTCCTGCGCAGCAAGGGCAGCTGGAACGAGCGGCTGTGGCACTACAGCGACGAGGCCGTCGATCGCGCGCTCGACGCGGCGCGCTCCAGCGCCGATGCGGCAGTGCAGAAGAAGAACTACATCGACGTCCAGGCGACCCTGGTGGCCAACCCGGCATCGTTCTTCGCCTACTCGGTCAATTATGCCTGCGCCTATCGCAAATCGGTCGACGGCATCAAGACTCATCCGATGAAGTGGTTCGACCTGCGCTACGCGACGCTGAGCTAGTGCATGGAATCGCAAGTGCCTGATGCGCGTCCGCTGTCATCCCGAGCGCAGCGAGGGACCTTTCCTGCTGCCTCAAAGGCCCCTCGCTTCGCTCGGGGTGACAGTTGCCACCCATCCTTCAGCGATAGCCGGCACTAGAACGATGGGCATGGCCGCCTTCCTGCTGCGGCGGCTGCTCGGCCTGGTCGGCGTGCTTCTGGGCATGTCGCTGCTGATCTTCGGCATCGTCCACATCCTGCCGGGCAACGTCGCCTATGCGATCCTGGGCGAGTTCGCCACACCGGCGGCGGTCGCGCAGCTCGAAGCCAAGCTCGGCCTGAACGATCCTTTGCCGGTGCAGTACTGGCGCTGGCTGAGCGCCATGCTGCAGGGCGACTTCGGCACGTCGATCGTGATGCAACGCCCGGCGGGTCCGTTGATCGCCGAGGCGTTGGGTCGCTCGGCCTCGCTCGCCGTATTCGCCTTCAGTCTGGTGGCGATGGGCGGCATCGGCCTTGGGCTCTATGCCGCGACGCATCGCGGCCGGACGTCGGACAAGGTGCTGACGCTCGTCCAGTTCCTGCTGATTGCCGTGCCTGAGTTCTTCTGGGCGATCCTGGCCGTGCTGGTCTTCGCCTCGTGGCTCAACCTGCTGCCCGCCACCGGTTATGCGCCGCTGAGCGACGGCGTGGCGAAATGGGCATCGCACCTGGTGCTGCCCGTGCTGGTGCTGGCCTTCGGCCTGGTCGCCCATGTCTCGCGCTTGACGCGATCGTCGATGATCGAGGTGCTGGACAGCCGCTACGTGCTTGCCGCGCGGGCCCGCGGCTTGGCGGAGCGCAAGGTGTTGTGGCGTCATGCGCTACCGAACGCGCTGCTGCCGGCGATCACCGTGCTTGCAATCGATGCCGGGCTGCTGATCGGCGGCATCGTCGTGGTCGAGACGGTGTTCGCCTATCCCGGCCTCGGCCGCCTGCTGGTTTATGCCATCGAGCGCCACGACCTGCCGCTGCTGCAGGTCGGCATGATGGTGGTGACCGCCATCTATGCGCTGGCCAACTTCGTCGCCGAGCTGCTGTACGCCGTGCTGAATCCACGCATCCGCGTCGCCGGAGCCACGGCATGACGCTGATCGCCCTGCCGCGGCTGCGCACGCCGTCGACGCTCGTCCTGGGCGGCGCGTTGTTGCTGTTGATCGGCCTGGCGGCCGTCGTCGGCATGTGGTTGACGCCCTATGACCCGACGGCCTTCGCCGTGCGCGACCGGCTGCAGCCGCCGAGCGCGCTGCATCCATTCGGCACCGACGAGTTCGGCCGCGACGTCCTCTCGCGCGTGTTGGCCGGCGCGCATCTGTCGCTGGCGACCGGATTCGGCGCCATGGCGATCAGCCTGGTCGTCGGGGTGCCGCTGGGCCTGATCGCCGCCTTCCATCGCGGCATCACCGAAGAGGTGGTCATGCGCAGCGTCGATCTGCTGATCGCCCTGCCGCCGGTGCTGCTGGGGTTGCTGGTGCTGGCGGTGACGCCGCCCAGCCTGTGGAAGACCGTCGCCGCCGTGGGCCTGGTCTACGTGCCGATCATGGTGCGGCTGACGCGCGCGGTGGCGCTTGGTCTCCTGGAGGAGGACTTTGTGCAGGCGGCGCGGGCGCGCGGCGAGGGCGCGCCCACCATCCTGTGGCACGAGATCCTGCCCAATGCCTGGCCGCCCATCATTGTCGAGTGCGGACTGCGCGTGACCTTCGCCATCCTGTTGGGCTCGGCCCTGTCGTTCCTCGGGCTCGGGCCGCAGCCGCCCGCCAGCGAGTGGGGATTGATGATCGCCGAGGGCCGGGACTTCCTTCGGCAGGCGCCCTGGGTCTGCCTTGCGCCCGGCCTGTCGCTTTGCGTGTTGCTGGTCTGCGTCAACCTGGTGGGCGAGGGGCTGCGCGAGCGGCTCGATCCGCAATTGCGCGGGCGCTCGCATGCTTGACGCTGCCGTTCGCACCAGCACCGCGCTGCAGGTCGACGCGCTTTCCGTTGCCTATCCGTCACGCGGTGGCTGGCTGCAGGCCCTGGATGGCGTGTCGCTGTCGATCGCTGGCGGCAGCGTGCGGGGTCTCGTGGGCGAATCCGGATCGGGCAAGTCGACTGTCGTGCTGGCGCTGCTCGGGCTGCTGGGGCCGGCGGCACGCGTAAAGGCGCAGCGCCTCGCGTTCGACGGTCATGATCTGCTCGCGGGCGCATCGACGCTGCGCGGTCGCCGCATCGGCGTGGTCTTCCAGGATACCGCAGCGGCGCTCAATCCTGCGCTCACGATCGGCTCGCAGGTGATCGAGCCGATGCGCGCCCATCTCGGCACGGAACACCGCGCCGCCTGGCGGCGCGGCACCGAGCTCCTGGCCGAAATGGGCATTCCGCGTCCCGCCGATGTGATGCGGAGCTATCCGCACCAGCTCTCCGGCGGCATGAAGCAGCGCGTCGGCATCGCCGCGGCGCTCGCCAGCGAACCTGACCTGCTGCTACTCGACGAGCCGACGACGGCGCTCGACGTCACCATCGAAGCGCAGATCCTCAGCCTGCTGGAAGAGCTGCGGGTCCAGCGCAACCTGGCCATGCTGCTGGTCAGCCACAATCTCGGCATCGTCGATCGGCTCTGCGATTCGGTCTCGGTGCTCTATGCCGGCCGTCTGGTCGAGGCCGGCACGACCGAGGAGGTGCTGCACCGGCCACGTCACCCCTACACCAAGGGACTGCTGGCCGCGCTGCCGCGGCCCGACCGGCCGCATGCCGGCCGCTTGGCGCCCATCCAGGGCAACCTGCCGGACCTCACGGCTCCCGATCCAGGTTGCAACTTCCGCCCGCGCTGCGCCTTTGCCGGCGCCGGTTGCGAGCGGCCACAACGCCTGATGGGCGATCAGCACGAGGTGAGTTGCCATCGCGTCGAGGCGGTGGCGCACCTGGCGTGGCCGTCCGATCCCGAGCCGCCGGCATCTGCCCCGGTCGCCATCCCAACGCCCCTGGTCGAGGCCAGCGAGCTCAGCATCCGCTTCGACGGCGGCGGCTGGCTGCAGCGCCTGCGGGGCAAGGCAGGCGGCGTGTTGGCGGTCGACAACGTGTCGCTGACCATCCGCAGCGGCGAGGTGCTGGGTCTGGTCGGCGAATCGGGCTGCGGCAAGTCCACCTTGGGCCGCCTGCTGTTGCGCCTGCTGCCGGCGCAAAGCGGCACGCTGCGCTTCGCCTCCGCTGCCGTGGGTGCCAGGCCCGATGCGCACTTCCGGCAGCGCGCCCAGGTGGTGTTCCAGAACTCCGACACCTCGCTCAATCCGCGCCAGACCGTGGGCGTCATCCTGGGCCGCGCGATCCGATGGTTCGCGATCGCCAACCTCGAGTCCGAGGTTGCCGTCGAGGTCAATCGCCTGCTCGACCTGGTGCGCCTGCCGCGTGCCTACGCCCAGCGCTATCCGCACCAGCTGTCGGGCGGCGAGAAGCAGCGCGTCGGCATCGCCCGCGCGCTTGCCTCGCGCCCGAAGTTCCTGGTGTGTGACGAGGCGGTCTCGGCGCTCGACGTCTCGGTGCAGGCCGCCGTGCTCAACCTGCTGCGCGATTTGCGCGACGAGCTCGGCGTGACCTATCTGTTCATCAGCCACGACATTGGCGTCATCGCCCACATCGCCGACCGCATCGCCGTGATGTATCGCGGCACGATCGTGGAGGAGGGGCCGGCTACCGACGTATTGCACCCGCCCTATCACCCTTACACCGAGTTGCTACTGTCCTCCGTCCCCGTGATCGGCAAGAGCCGGCGGGCGCCGGCATCGGCGCCGCGGTCAGGTGCGGTTGCGGGCGGATGCAAGTTCGCCGATCGCTGCAGCCATCGTATCGGCGAGGTCTGTGACAACGTCCCGCCGCCGGTGCAGTGGGCACGGCCGGGCCACGCCATTCGATGCCATATTCCTCTGCCGCAGCTCGCTGCGATGCCGCACTGGCTCGGCGAACACCGACCTCATGCTGAGGAGGCCGCGGAGCGGTGAGGTTGCTCTTGAGCGGGCCGGAGGCCCGCGGTCCGATGACGTTTTGTATGAGGAGCGTACCGCGATGATGAACCTGGTCTGCATCCCCAACCTCGTCGGCGGCCATCTTGGCGGCTGGCGCCATAAGGATGCCTTCGACAAGCCGGTCATGAACCTCGAGGGCTTCATCGAGATGGCCGAGATCGCGGAGCGCGGCAAGCTCGATGCGGTGTTCCTGGCCGACGGCAACGGCGTGCGCGACATGGATCGCCCCGCGCTGTTTGCCGCCAACCATCCCTCGGCGCGGCCCGCCTTCTTCGAGCCGACAACGCTGCTCTCGGCGGTCGCCATGGTGGCCAAGCGCATCGGCGTCGTCGCCACGGCGACCAGCACCTACGACGAGCCCTGGATGGTGGCCCGCCGCTTCGCCTCGATGGACCATATCAGCAAGGGTCGCGCCGGCTGGAACCTTGTCACCGCTTCCAACGCGGGCGATGCGCTCAACTTCGGCCGCGCCGAGCATATGGGTCGCGAGGACCGTTATGCCCGGGCGCAGGAGTTCTACGAGGTGGTCGCGAAGCTGTGGGACAGCTGGGCGGACGACGCCTTCCCGCAGGACAAGCAGAGCGGCCGCTATCTCGATCCCGCGCGCGTGCGGCCCATCGACCATCGCGGCCAGCACTTCACGGTGAAAGGGCCGCTCAACATCTCGCCGACACCGCAGGGCCGGCCGGTGGTGTTCATGGCGGGCCAGTCCGGCCCCGGCATGGAGCTGGCGGCGCGCTACGCCGATGCGCTGTTCGGCGCCGGAACCACCAAGCAGGACTGCATCGACGCCTATGCCGACATCAAGGGCCGCATGGCGCGCTACGGGCGCGCGCCCGATACGCTGAAGATCCTGCCGGGCGTCAGCATCTTCGTCGGCCGCACCGCCGCCGAGGCCGAGGAGTTCTACGAGGAGCTGCAGTCGCTGATCTCCCCGCCGCTCGGCGTGCACTACCTGTCGAAGATGCTGGTGCATGATCTCGAGGGTCTGCCGCTCGACGGTCCGTTGCCCGACGATCTGGCGCCGGAGACGCTGGGCGGCAGCAGCCTGCGTCGCTACATCATCGACTTCGCCAGGCGCGATAATCTCACCATCCGCCAGACCTACCAGCGCACGCTGCCCGCTCTCGGCGGCCCCGTGTTCAAGGGCAGCGCCGCGCAGGTCGCCGACGAGATGGAGGATTGGTGGCGCAGCAAGGCGGGCGACGGCTTCACCATCATGATGCCCGTCCAGCCGCGCGGCATGCGCGACTTCGTCGACCTGGTCGTGCCCGAGCTGCAGCGCCGCGGCATCTTTCGCAAGGAATACGAAACCTCCACCTTGCGCGGCCACCTCGGCCTGCCCGATGCTCCCAGCCAGTGGCATCCGGGACAGGCGGCAGGGGAGCGCGGCGCGGCATGATGGTGTCTGTATGATGATCTTGGGGTTCACCGGCGGCGCCCTGGGCGGCCATCTCGGCGGCTGGCGACATCGCGATTCGTTCCCGACGACCAGCATGCAACTCCAGTGCATGGTCGAGATGGCGCAGATCGCCGAAAGCGGCGGCATTGACATGATGTTCCTCGCCGACGGCAACGGCGTGCGCCAGATGGACAAGCCCGCCCTGTTCGCGGCCAACAGCCCCTCCGACCGGCCGGCGGTGTTCGAGCCGGTGACCCTGTTCGCCGCCGTCGCGCAGTACACCAAGCGGATCGGCCTCGTGGCGACGGCCACCACCAGCTACGAGGAACCGTTCATGATCGCGCGCAAGTTCGCGTCGCTCGATCATCTGAGCGGCGGTCGCGCCGGCTGGAACCTCGTCACGACGCAGTATGTCGAGGATTCAAAGAATTTCGGCCGCGACGAGCATTTCGGCCGCGAGGACCGCTACGAGCGCGCGCGAGAGAGCCTCGACGTCGTGCGCTCGCTTTGGGATTCCTGGGCGTCGGATGCGTTCCTGCAGGACAAGGCGACCGGCCGATACCTCGATCCTTCGCGGGTGCGCCTGACCAACCATCGCGGCAAGCACTTCGCGGTGAAGGGCCCGCTGAACGTGGCGCGCGCGCCTCAGGGACAGCCGGTCGTTTTCATGGCCGGCCAGTCGGACGCTGGCAAGGAGTTGGCGGCCTATGGCGGCGAGGGTCTGTTCGGCACCGCGAGCAACAAGGCGGAGGCGCAGGCCGAGTACGCCGACATCAAGGGCCGGATGAAGAAGTATGGCCGGCCGCCTGACGCGCTGCGCATCCTGCCGGCGCTCAGCGTGTTCGTCGGCCGCACCGCGGCGGAGGCCGACGCGTTGTTCAACGAGCTGCAGGCGCTGATCTCGCCGGCGCTCGCCGTCAGCTACCTGTCGAAAGTGACCGGCGTCGACGTGACCGGCCTGCCGATCGACGGCCCGATGCCGCAGCGCAAGGGCGAGAGTCTGGGCGGCACGGCGATCGGCCGCTCGGTGCTGGACATGGCCGAGCGCGAGGGCCTCAGCATCCGCGCCACCTACGAGCGCGTGTTGCCGACCATGGGCGGCAATATGGTGAAGGGCGATCCGGTCCAGATCGCCGACTTCCTGGAGGACTGGTATCGCAGCAAGGCCTGCGACGGCTTCATGCTGTCCATGCCCGTGGAGCCGCGCAGCCTGCGCGACTTCGTCGAGCTGGTGGTGCCGGAGCTGCGCCGCCGCGGCCTGCGGCCGCCCGAGTATCGCGGTCCGACACTGCGCGACAACATGGGCCTGGTTCATCCCGTCGACCCGTTCCTGCAGGAGTCGGCGGCGAAAGCCAGCTGACGATTGGCACGCAAATCGCAGGGATTTGTGGCTGGTCGAGCGGACCGAAACCCGGGGCACCTCGAAACACAGAGGGATAAAGTTCCCGGACATGCTGAACACATCCTGAACGGGAGGATGAACCATGGGCAGCTTTGGCATTGGAGCGGCAGTCCGGCGCAAGGAAGACAAGCGCTTCCTCACGGGCAAAGGGACCTACACCGACGACATCAACCGGCCCGGCCAGCTGCAGGCCTACCTGCTGCGCAGCCCGCACGCCCATGCCGAGATCGTCCGCATCGACACCGCCGCGGCCAAGCTGGCGCCAGGCGTCGCGGCCGTGTTCACGGGCGCCGACCTGCAGGCCCCCGAATTGAAAGTGGGGGGCCTGCCGTGCGGCTGGCTTGTGACGTCCAAGGACGGCTCGCCGATGGCGGAGCCGCCGCGCCCGCTGCTTGCCCAGGGAAAGGTGCGCCATGTCGGCGAGCCGGTCGCGGTGGTCGTCGCCGAGACCTACGCCCAGGCGGAGGCCGCGGCCGAGCGCATCGAGATCGATTACAAGGAATTGCCGGCTGTGGTCGCCATGGACAAGGCCATCAAGCCGGGCGAGCCGCTGCTGTTCGAGGCCGCTCCCAACAATCTCTGCTTTGACTGGCACCTGGGCGACAAGTTGGCGGTCGAGGCCGCCTTTTCGCGTGCCCATCACGTGACGCGCCTGGAGCTCGTGAACAACCGCCTGGTTTCCAATCCAATGGAGCCGCGCGCCGCCATCGGCGAGTACGATTCGGTCTCGGAGGACTACACTCTCTACACGACCAGCCAGGCGCCGCATGTGCATCGGCTGCTCATCGGCGCCATGGTCCTGCAGCTTCCCGAGCACAAGCTGCGCGTGGTGGCGCCCGACGTCGGCGGCGGATTCGGCACCAAGGGCTCGATCTACAACGAGCAGGCGCTGGTCCTGTGGCTCGCCAAAACGGTCGGCCGTCCCGTCAAGTGGACGGCCAATCGCAGCGAAATCTTCCTGACCGACAACCAGGCGCGCGACCACGTTACCAAGGCGGAGCTTGCCTTGGACAAGGACGGCAAGTTCCTGGCCATGCGTGTCGCGACCCTGGCCAATCTCGGGGGCTATCTCGGCAGCTTCGCGCCGGCGATTCCCACCTGGTGCTACGGCACCTTGCTTGCCGGCAATTACGCGACGCCCGCCATCTATGTCTCGGTCAAGGGAGTGTTCACCAACACCGCACCCGTCGATGCCTATCGCGGCGCCGGACGCCCGGAGGCTTGCTATGTCGTCGAGCGCCTCGTCGATCGCGCGGCGCGCGAGATGAAGATCGACGCGGTCGAGCTGCGCCGGCGCAACTTCATCGCCAACGATGCCTTTCCCTACACCACGCCGGTGGCGCTTACCTACGACAGCGGCGACTATTTCAAGACGCTCGACATGGCGCTCAAGGCCGCCGACCACGCGGGCTTCGAGCAACGCCGCCAGGAAGCAGCGACCCGTGGCAAGCTGCGCGGTCTGGGTATTGCCTCGTACATCGAGGCTTGCGCCATGGCGCCCTCGGTGATGGCGGGCCAGCTCGGCGCGCGGGCCGGCTTCTACGAGAGCGCCCAGGTGCGCGTGCACCCGTCGGGCGGCATCACCGTCTTCACCGGCTCGCATAGCCATGGCCAGGGCCACGAGACGACTTTCGCCCAGCTCGTGTCCGACCGCCTGGGTCTCGCCTTCGACCAGGTCGAGATCGTCCATGGCGATACCAGCAAGATCCCGTTCGGCATGGGGACTTATGCCTCGCGCTCGCTGGCCGTCGGCGGAACCGCTCTGGTCAAGGCGATGGACAAGGTCGTCAACAAGGGCAAGAAGATCGCCGCCCATATGCTCGAAGCGGACGAGGCGGATATCGAGTTCGCCGACGGCAAATTCACGGTGGCCGGCACCGACCGGGCGACGACCTTCGCGCAAGTCGCCTTCTCGGCCTACGTGCCGCACAACTTCCCCATCGAAACCGTGGAACCCGGCCTCGAGGAGACCGCCTTCTACGATCCGACGAACTTCACCTATCCTGCCGGCTGCTACATTGCCGAGGTCGAGATCGATCGCGAGACCGGTGCCGTCGCGCTGGTAAATTTCACCGGCGCCGACGATTTTGGCCGCATCATCAACCCGATGATCGTCGAGGGCCAGGTCCACGGCGCGCTGGTCCAGGGGATCGGCCAGGCGCTCTACGAGAATACGGTCTACGACCCCGAGAGCGGCCAACTCCAGACAGGCTCGTTCATGGACTACTGCATGCCGCGCGCCGACAACTTCGTGCCGTTCAGGCTCGAGACCAACACCACGCTCTGCGCGCACAATCCGCTGGGCGCCAAGGGCTGCGGCGAGGCGGGCACGATCGGCGCGCCGCCGGCCATCATGAACGCCGTGTTGGACGCACTGGCCCCGCTGGGTGTCATCGATCTCGACATGCCGGCGACGCCCGAGCGCGTGTTTCGCGCCATAGCGCAGCATCAGCAAGCCTGACGTAAAAGAGCAAGAGCGGTAACCCAGCTGCCATTGCAATTCAAGACCGAACAGTCCATATATTGGCTGCCATGACGTACCAAGCCGCTGTACCGTTGCCGCGTGGCCGGCCCCGGAGTTTTGACACGGAAGCCGCTGTCGAGCGCGCCATGAGTGTGTTTTGGTCACGCGGCTACCACGGCACCGCGCTTCCAGACCTGCTTCGAGCGACGAAGCTTTCGCGTGGCAGCCTCTATGCCGCGTTCGGGGGCAAGCACGCACTCTTCCTGCGTGCGCTCGATCGCTATATCGCCGACGCCCTGGCGCGCACAGACGTCGAACTCGATCCGCGCCGCGGGCCGGTTGATGGCCTGCGGACCTTGCTTGCCGGTTACGTCGGCCGGACGAGCGGCGCCAGCGGTCGGCGCGGATGCCTATTGGTGGCCACAGCCATGGAATTGGCGGGCCACGACCCGGAGGTTGAAACTCGCATCCGCGGTTTCTTCAAAGCGCTGGAGGCCAAGGCCGCTGGCGCATTCTCGCGCGCGAAATCAGCCGGCGAGCTGGCGGCTGGCGTTGAGCCCACAAATGCAGCGCGGATACTTGTCTGCTTCGTCGAAGGACTTCGGGTGACCGGTAAGACGGGGCCAACGCGAGCCGCATCGCAAGCCACTGCCGACGCTTTTCTCGACCGCTTCATCAGGTAGCTCAGCCCATATGCGCATTTTGGGTTTTGCACGCCTTTATCTGGACCGATCGGTCTTAAAATGAGGATACCATGTCTTTCATTCAGATCGCGTGCGCGGTGGCGGTCCCCTTGCTCTGGGGTTATCAGTTCGTGGCCATCAAAGTGGGCGTTATGGAGTTTCCGCCTCTCTTCTTCCTCGCCCTGCGCTTCCTGGCCATCGCGCTGCTGCTCATCCCGTTCGTCAAAAGGCCCACACCTCAACAGTTCGGCCCCATCGCAGCTATTTCGGTTTTCCTTGGTGGATTGAACTTCGGGCTCTTCTACGTTGGCCTTGGACTCGGCTCGGGAAGCATGTCGGCCGTCGCCTATCAGCTCACCACGCCCTTCACCATCCTGCTGGCCTGGCCGCTGCTCGCCGAGAGGCCGTCTCCAGCGACGTCCGCCGGTGTGCTGCTTGCGTTCGTCGGCGTGGTCGTGTTGGCAGCGGGGCCTGGCCTGTCGGCAAGCGCGCTTCCGCTGACGCTTGTGGTCGGGGCAGCCTTCGCGTTCGCGGTGTCCAACGTCTTGACCAAACGCTACGGGCCTTTCGACCCTTTGATGCTGATGGGCTGGTCGTCGCTATTCACCGTGCCGCAAGTCATGCTGATGTCGCTGCTCCTGGAACATGGGCAACTGGCGAGCCTCATCACGGCGGATGAGCGTGGTTGGCTGGCACTCGCCTACACGATTTTCGTCGGAGGAATTGTCGGGTTTGGCCTTTGGTTCTGGCTGATCGGCCGTTGCTCCATGGGCCGCGTCGCGCCATTCGGCCTGCTCCTTCCGGTGTTCGCCCTGATTTCGAGCGTATTGTTTCTGGGAGACCGTGTGACGCCTAAGCTGATTGTCGGCGGGCTGCTCACGATCTCCGGCGTCGCCCTTACACAAGTAAGATCGAGCGCCCGGCCAATTTGAACCTGGAGGTCACGTCGTTTACCGGCTCACGCCCCGGTGGTCCGGCGAAGCAGCAGCGTGCGCCATATTGCGCCGCCGGTTTCCAGATCGACGTGGCGCTTCGGTGAGAAGCCCCAGCGACGGTAGACCGTGAGAATGTCGCCGGCCTGCTCAAGCAGCAGGCCGCTCAGCAGCGCCCAGCCGCCGGGCCGCACCGCGCCAGAGAAGGCGTCCGAGAGCTCGATCAGCGGCCCTGCCAGGATGTTGGCGACGACAAGATCGTAGGGCTTGAGCGCCTGCAGGTCGTCGTGGCGCAGGCCGATGGCATGCACGAAGCGGCAGAGATCGCCGACGCCGTTCAGCTCGGCATTCTCGCGCGCAACAGCAACCGCCTCGGCGTCGTTGTCGCCGCCGATCACCGGGCGCTTCCACAGCTTGGCCATGGCGATGGCCAGAATGCCGCTGCCGCAGCCGACGTCGACGGCGTTGGCCGTCTGCGCCGCATCGAGCGTCGCTAGCATCTCCAGGCAGCCACGCGTGGTGGCATGCGTGCCGGTGCCGAAGGCCATGCCGGCGTCGATGCGCAATGGTAGCAGTCCGGCCGGCATGCCGTCGGCGTTGTGCGAAGGATGGACCCAGAAGGGGCCGACGGAGAAGGGCTGGAACGATCGCTGATTCTCGGCCACCCAGTCCTTGTCGGGCAGGTCCTGCCACTGCCAGCCAGCGCCGATCGCCGCCGCGACGATCGACCGGTCGCCTTCACCGAAGATTTCGATGCGCCAGGGCCCGTCGCGTGAGACCTCGCGACTGGTGACGACGAAGCCCTGCTCGGCGAGCGGCTCCAGCGCCTGTTCCTGCGCGAGGCGCTCGGTTGACGGGACTTCCTTCCAGGCCGTCCAGAGGCTCACGCCGCCTCGATGAAGCTGTCCAGGACCTTCTTGGCGCCGGCTTTCTCGAACTCGATGTCGAGCTTGTTGCCGTCGACCGCGACGATGCGGCCGTAGCCGAACTTCTGGTGGAACACGCGCTGGCCGATGCTGAGGTCGGGCTTGTCGCCCTCGACGGCGCGGCGGTCGTCGAACGTCTCGTCGCGCCAGCGCGTCCGCGAACGCCCGACACTCGTCACCCCCAGGCTCTCGTAGTCGAAGCCGCTCGCCTGCTCGCGCAGGCCACCGTGGTGGCCGGCGGAGTAGGTGGCGTAGAGGCCGGCATCGCTGCTCTCGGCCAGCTGGTCGGTCGGCAGTTCGCGCAGGAAGCGCGACGGGATCGCGGCCTGCCACTGGTTGAAGACGCGCCGGTTGGCGGCGAAGGAGACATAGGCCCGCTTGCGGGCCCGCGTCAGCCCGACATAGGCCAGCCGCCGCTCCTCCTCGAGCCCGGCCACGCCCTTGTCGTCGAGCGCGCGCTGGTTGGGGAACAGGCCTTCCTCCCAGCCCGGCAGGAACACGGTGTCGAACTCCAGCCCCTTGGCGGCATGCAGCGTCATGACGCTCACCATGTCGCTGCCGGCGCGCTCGGCGTTGTCGGTCAGCAGCGCCACGTGCTCGAGAAAAGCGGGCAGGGTGTCGAACTCCTGCAGGGCGTTGGTCAGCTCCTTCAGGTTCTCCAGCCGGCCTTCGGCCTCGGGCGAACGGTCGGCGCGCAGCATGTCGGTGTAGCCGGATTCGTCGAGCATGGTCTCGACGACCTCGATGTGGTGCATGCCGTTCAGCATCGCCCGCCAGCGATCGAAGTTCGCGATGAGGTCGCCCAGCGACTTGCGCTGGCGGCCCTTCAGCTCATCGGTCTCGAGTGCCCGCCGCGTCGCCTCGTACAGCGAGACCTTCTGCGCCCGCTGGATGATGCGCAGCGAGCGTAGCGCCGATTCGCCCAGGCCGCGGCGCGGCGTGTTGTAGATGCGCTCGAAGGCGAGGTCGTCGTCAGGCTGCACGGTGACCCGGCAGTAAGCCAGGGCGTCCCGGATCTCCTGGCGCTCGTAGAAGCGCGGGCCGCCGATCACGCGGTAGGGCAGGCCCATGGTGATGAACCGCTCTTCGAATTCCCGGGTCTGGAAGCCGGCGCGCACCAGGATGGCGATCTGGCTGAGCGCGTGCCTGTCGCGCTGCAGGGCTTCGATCTCCTCGCCGACGGTGCGGGCTTCCTCGTCGCCGTCCCACACGCCGCGCAGGGAGATGCGCTCACCCTCCTTGAGATCGGTCCACAGGGTTTTCCCCAGGCGGCCTTCGTTGTGCGAGATCAGGTGGGAGGCGGCGGCCAGGATATGGGGCGTCGAGCGGTAGTTGCGCTCCAGCCGCACGATGGTGGCGCCGGGGAAATCCTTCTCGAAACGCAGGATGTTGCCGACCTCCGCACCGCGCCAGCCGTAGATCGATTGATCGTCGTCGCCGACGCAGCAGACGTCCGGCGTGCCCTGCGCCAGCAGCCGCAGCCACAGGTACTGCGCCACGTTGGTGTCCTGGTATTCGTCGACCAGGATGTGGCGGAAGCGGCGGTGGTACTGCGTCAGGACGTCGGGATGGCTCTGCCACAGGGTCACGCAGTGCATGACCAGGTCGCCGAAATCGACGGCATTCACCTCGGTCAGCCGCGCCTGGTACTGGCGGTAGATCTCGACCGCCTTGCCGTTGGCGAACTCGCCGGCGTCGTCGCCCGACACTTTATCGGGCGTCAGCGCACGGTCCTTCCAGCGCTGGATGATGCCGGAGAGTATGCGGGCCGGCCATTTCTTGTCGTCGATGCCCTCGGCCTGCAGCAGCTGCTTGATCAGCCGCGTCTGGTCGTCGGTGTCGAGGATGGTGAAATTGCTCTTCAGGCCCACCAGCTCGGCATGGCGGCGCAGCACGCGCACGCCGATGGCATGGAAAGTGCCCAGCCACATGCCGTCGGCCGCTCCGCCGATCAGGCTCGCCACGCGGTCGAGCATCTCGCGGGCAGCCTTGTTGGTGAAGGTGACTGCAAGAATTTGTGATGTGCGCGCGCGGCCTGTGATCAAGAGGTGGGCGATACGGGTCGTCAGAACGCGCGTTTTGCCGGTGCCGGCGCCGGCCAGGACCAGCAACGGGCCGCCTTCGTGCACGACGGCCTGCCGCTGCTCTTCGTTCAGCCCGTCCAGGTGGGCGTTGGGCACGACGGAGCGCCGCGCCGGCTGGGGATCAGTCGGCGTCGGGTCGTCGGTGATTTCGAACGGATCGGCGGGGGGCGCCATGCAGCGTCATATAGCAATCGGAAGCCCTTACGCCTATCTTTGACGTCCGGGGAATGTGCCGGCGCCCTGCGTCGGTGCCGTTTGGAGGTTGCCGATGGCCCGAGGGTTGAACGGTTCGGCGAACGGGTCGGGTGGTCATGTCCCCACCGGCCGCGAGGCCGTGGAAGCGCGGCTTCCCGGTGTTTCCAATCTGCCGCCGGCCGTGGCCGGTGCGCTGCCCGCCGTGGTCGGGCTCAAAACCACTGTGCCGAAGGACCGCCGTTCGGCCCAGACGCTGGGCACCGAGCGTGAGGGCCACGGCGTGCTGATCAGCGACGACGGGCTGGTCGTCACCATCGGTTACCTGATCATGGAAGCCGATACCGTCACCATCACCGACATCGACGGTACCGACTGGCCGGCCTACATCGTAGGCTACGACTACGAAAGCGGCTTCGGCTTGGTTCGCACCGAGCGGCCTTTGCACCAGCGCCATCTGCAGTTCGGTGATTCCGACATCCTCGAGCTGCGCAGCGAGGCTTACGTCGCGGGCCTGGGGGGCGAGAAGGCGACGCTCAAGGTCAAGGTCGCCGGCCGTCGCGAATTCGCCGGCTACTGGGAGTACCTTCTGGACAACGCCATCTTCACCGTGCCGGCCTATCCGCTGTGGGGCGGCTCGGGGCTGATCGGCCAGGACGGCACGCTGCTCGGCATCGGTTCGCTGCTGGTGCAGGAAGCGTTGGGTCCCGGCGCGCCTGCCTTCCCCGGCAACATGTATGTGCCGATCAACCGGCTGAAGCCGATCTTCGAGGAGCTGGTGAGCAAGGGCCGTCTGTCGACGCCGCCGCGGCCGTGGCTCGGTCTCTACACCGTCGAGCATATGGGCCAGCTCGTGGTCGGCGGCATCTCCGATGGCGGTCCGGCCGATCGCGCCGGCTTGCAGCGCGGCGACATCCTGCATGCCCTGAACGGCGACGTGCTCGACGATGTCGCCGATTTCTATCGCAAGCTGTGGGCCAGCGGTCCGGCCGGCACGGCGGTGACACTGCGCATGGAACGCGACAACGACGCCTTCGAGGTGACGGTGCGCACCGGCGATCGCGGGCGATATCACAAGTACGGCACGGACTGAGCTATACTGTCATCCTGAGCGCAGCGAAGGATCTCATCCCCGTGGCAAGCGGCGATGAGGTCCTTCGCTACGCTCAGGACGACAGATTGGGGAGATATACCGATGGCACGGGCATTCGCCTCGCAGGCGGACATGGCGGAGAAGAAGATCACCTTCAGCCGCTTGTCGGAGCATGCCTACGCCTTCACGGCCGAGGGCGATCCCAATACGGGAATCGTCGTGGGCGACGACGCGGTGCTGGTGGTCGACGCGCAGGCGACGCCGAAGATGGCGCACAAGGTCATCGAGTACATCCGCACGGTCACCGACAAGCCGATCAAATACGTGGTGCTGTCGCACTATCACGCCGTGCGCGTGCTCGGCGCTTCGGGCTTCGAGCCGCAGCACATCATTTGCAGCGAGGCCACGCGCGAGATGATCGTCGAGCGCGGCGCCCAGGACTACAAGTCCGAGCTGCAGCGCTTTCCGCGCCTGTTCGATGCCGCCGAGACCATTCCCGGCCTCACCTGGCCCACCATCACTTTCGCCGATCGGATGTCGCTGTGGCTGGGCAAGCTGCAGGTCGACATCATCCATGCCGGGCGCGGCCATACCAAGGGCGACACCATCGTCTGGTTGCCCGAAGAGCGCACGTTGTTCAGCGGCGACCTGGTCGAGTATGGCGCGACGCCCTATGCCGGCGACGCCCATTACAAGGACTGGCCCGAGACCCTGCAGAAGCTGCGCGATCTCAAGGCGCTCGCCCTGGTGCCGGGCCGCGGCGACGCGCTGATGGGCGAGGGCGCGGTCGAAGAGGGCATCGCCGGCACCCAGGCCTTTCTGAGCGACCTCTACAACGCAGTGTCGCGCAGCGCCGAAGCCGGCGATTCGCTGAAGCAGGCCTACGACAAGGCCATGACCGCGCTGCAGCCGCGCTACGGCAACTGGGTGATCTTCGAGCACTGCATGCCGTTCGACGTCTCGCGCGCCTACGACGAGGCCAAGGGCCTCGACCATCCGCGCATCTGGACCGCCGAGCGCGATATCGAGATGTGGTCGGCGCTGGAGAAGGCGTGATGGCCCTCTTTTCTCCCCCGTCTTACGGGGGAGGAACGTGAAGTTGAGCAATGAGCTCTTACACCTATCGTCATTATCCCTACCGGCGCCCATCCGAGCTCGACGGCAAGTCCACCCGCCATCCCGTCGTCATTGTCGGCGCGGGCATGGCCGGGCCGACGCTGGCGCTCGATCTGGCGCTGCGTGGCGTGCCGTCCGTCGTGCTCGATGAGGACGACACCGTCAGCCTCGGCAGCCGCTCGATCTGCCAGGCCAAGCACAGCCTCGAGGTTTGGGACCGCTTCGGCATCGCCCAGCGCATGGTCGACAAGGGCATCACCTGGGAGCAGGGCGAGGTCTATCTGCACGACCAGCCAGTTTACCGGTTCAACCTGCAGCCCGAGCCCGGCCACAAGTTCCCGGCTTTCGTGAACCTGCAGCAGTATTACGTCGAGGAGTTCCTCTACGAACGTTGTTTCGCCGAGCCGCAAATCGACATGCGCTTGCGCCATAAAGTGGTGGGCGTTGCGAGCCGCGCCGACCATGTCGCCGTTGAGATCGAGACCCCGGACGGCCGCTACATCCTCGAAGCGGACTGGCTGGTCGCTTGCGACGGCGTGCGCAGCCCGGTGCGTCACCTGCTCGGCCTGCCGTTCGAAGGCGAGGTCTTCCACGACCAGTTCCTGATCGCCGACATCCGCCTGCTCGACGAGCTGCCCAAGGAGCGGCGCTTCTGGTTCTATCCGCCGTTCCATCCCACCAATTCGGTGCTGCTGCACCGCCAGGCCGACAACGTCCTGCGTGTCGACTTCCAGCTCGGCCGTGACGCGGATGCAGAGGAGGAGAAGAAGACCGAGAACATCGACCGGCGGCTGCGTATGATGTTCGGTCCCGACGCGCGTTGGGAACACGAATGGAGCAGCGTCTATACCTTCACCTGCCGCATGATGCGCCGCTTCGTCGAAGGCCGCGTGATCTTCGCGGGCGATGCTGCCCATGTCGTCTCGCCGTTCGGGGCGCGCGGCGGCAACAGCGCCGTCGCCGATGTCGACAACCTGGCCTGGAAGCTGGCGCTGGTCGTCGATGGCAGAGCGCCGCCCGCGCTGCTCGACTCATACGACAGCGAGCGGCGGGCCGCGGCGCGCGAGAACATCCTGAACTCCACGCGCAGCACCGATTTCATCACGCCCAAATTCCCGGCCTCCCGGGCTTTCCGCGATGCTGCGCTCAGCCTGGCCCGTGACTTCCCGTTCGCCCGTGCCCTGATCAACAGCGGCCGGCTGTCGGTGCCCACCGAGCAATCGGGCTCGCCGCTCGACACGCCGGACCGGGACGGCGACTGGACCGGCGGACCGGGCCCTGGCAAGGCGATGCTCGACGCACCGGTCGGAAACGGTTGGCTGATCGATCGGCTGGGTCGCGATTTCAGCCTGCTGAGCTTCGGCACGGATACGGTCGCGGTGCCGGCCGGCGTCACCGGGATCGGGGTTGCCGGCAACGGCCTCGCCGGGCAGCGCTACGATGCCCGTCCGGGCACGACCTACCTGATACGGCCCGACCGCTATGTCGCGGCACGCTGGCGTCAACACGATCCCGCCGCCGTGGTCACCGCGCTCGATCGCGCCATGGGAAGGAATACATGACCGCCTTGCGACGCACCCTGAATCTCGCGCGGCCCGATGACGTCTACAATGCCATCGTCGACGCTCACAAGCATCTCACCGACCAGCAGTGTCGCGACTTCGACGCGCGGCTGATCCTGCTGCTGGTCAACCATATCGGCGACGAGGCCGTGATCCGCGAGGCTCTGAAGGAGGCTGCCGCTCAATGAACGACAAGGCTCCCGTCACGGTCCGTCTGGCGACGGTCGACGATGTCGAGCTCCTGCACCGCTTCTCGGTCGATCTCTCGACCTACGAGGACGAGCCGGACGCCGTCACCTCGACGCCGCAGACCCTGGCGCGCGACGGATTCGGCAAGGACCCGCAATTCGCGGCCCTGATCGCCGAGCGCGCCGGCAAGCCGGTCGGTTTCATCCTCTACACCTATAACTATTCGGTGTGGACGGCCGCGCGCGGCATCTTCATCGAGGATATCTGGGTCGTTCCCGAGGAGCGCCGCGGCGGAGTCGCCCGCACCCTGATGCAGGCCCTCGCTCAGGAATGCGTCGCCAGGGGTTACAAGCGCATCGACCTCAACGTGCTCGACTGGAATCCCGCCCGCGGCTTCTATGAACGCATCGGCTTCAAGTGGATCCGCAACTGGCTGCCGTACCGGCTGAGCGGTCAGGCGCTGGAGGAGCTGTCGCAGTCTACCTCTTCTTGAGTCCCATGACCCGCCCGGCCTTGGCCGGGCGCGGCAGGCCCTTGTGCGCCTGCCACAGGCTCTCCAGCCGGACCGCCACCGGCGCCGGCCACGGCGCCGAGCGGCGGCTGGCATAGTCGATGTTCATCACGATCGTCTCATTGGTGGCGGCGAGATAGCCCTGCTCGGCGTGATACATCTCGTGGAAGAGGTGCACTTTCTTGGCGTCGCGCTCCAGCAGCTGGGTGGTGAAGCGCATCGGCGCGCCCTCGCGCATCTCGCGGTCGTAGGTGACGTGGGTCTCCAGCACGAAGGTCATGCCGAGCTTGCCGTCGACGTAGCGGCGGCCGAGCCCCATGTTGCGCATGAAGGCGCCCGAGGCCTGGTCGAACGCCGTCACGTAGAACGCCACGTTCATGTGGCCGTTCCAGTCGACCCATTCGGGCAGCACCTTGGAGGTATGGGTGTCGAGCGGCGCCCGTGTCACCAGCTCGGGCAATTCGTACGGCAGTGTCTCAAGCATACGCTACTTTTTCCTCTTGATGCCGATCAGCCGGCCCGCCTGCGGCGGCGCCGGCAGTTGCTTGTGCGCCGTCGCCATTCGGTCGAGCCGCTCCATCGCCCATGCGGGCCACGGCGCCGAGCGACGGCTTTGGTAGTCGATGTTCATCAGCATCAGTTCGTTGGTGGCGGCGAGATAGCCCTCGGTGCCGTGATACATGCAGTGGATGTAGTGCAGCCGCTTGGCGTCATGGTCGAGGATCTGGCTGGTGATGCGCAGCGGATCGCCTTCCTTGACCTCGCGGTCGTAGGTGACATGCGCCTCGATGACGAAGGTCATGCCGATCTTCTGGCGCGTGTACTCCCAGCTGCAGCCGAACTGGTTGCACAGCGTGTCGGTCGCCTTGTCGAAGGCGACGACGTAGTAGCCGACGTTCATATGGCCGTTCCAGTCGATCCACTCGGGGAGCACCGTGCCGCGGTGCTGGTCGAACGGTGCGGCGAGGTCGAGGTCGACGATCGGGTAGGGCGGCGATTTCATGCGGGCGGACCGTAGCCAAGCCAATGCCGGCACCGCAAGCGCAACGCGGCACCCCGTTGTGAAGTTTCACTTCGCGGCTTGTGCGGCAGCACTCCTCGCCCCTTCGTACCAGCGCGACATCAGCTCAATCGCGATCCAGGTCAGGATCGAGCAGGCGAGCAGCACGTAGAAGGCGTTGTGCCAGCCGATCTGGTCGACGATTACGGCGAACACCGTGGGCGAGAAGGCGTTGACCAGCAGGATCGGCGTGGCGATCAGGCCCAGCACCGCGCCGTAGCCGTCGGCGCCGAACAGGGCGAGCGGCACGGCGCCACGCACGATGGTGATGACCCCCTGCGAGGCGCCCAGCATCAGGGTGAACGCGACCAGCAGCCAGAGCTGTCCCTGCGCCACCATGAGCAGCACCAGCGCTGGCGGCAGGACGCCGACGGCGATGCGCGCCACCGTCATCGCCCTGAGATTCTTGGCGAAGAAAATCTCGACCAGGCGGCCACCAAACTGGCCGTGGCCCTTCAGCGACGCGACCCACACGGCAACCGCGCCGGCCAATCCTGCCGCCTCGAGCAGCGGCACGAGCTGGAGCGAGATCACGCCGAACACGAAGCCGTTGAGGGACATGATCACGGCGAACAGCGCGATGCCGACGGTGCGGCGGCTGCCGCGCAGCACCGGGCCCTCGACGGTGCGTTGCGCCTCCTTGGCCACGGCTGCCTGCTCTCCTGTCTCGCGCCATGTCAGGCCCAGCCAGTTGAGAGGCAGGCAGACGGCGAGGTTGATCGTCGCAAAGATCATGAGCGTGTCGCGCCAGCCATACGCCGCGTTGAGATAGTGGCCGATCACCCAGAACACGGTCGAGGCATAGGCACCGTAGAGGGTGAGATAGGATATCGCGAGCCGTCCGCGACTGGGCACGACCTGGACCAGGGCGGCGAAGGCGGCATCGTAGAGGCAACAGCGCATGCCGACGCCGATCAGCGCCCACGCCGCGAAGTACATCGCAACATCGCGCACCTGGGAAAGCCCGAGCAGCCCAGTCGAGACGACGACCGTGCCGATCGACATCACGGTGCGCCCGCCGATGCGATCGATCATCCGGCCGACGGTGGTCGAGATCACCCCCATCACCACCAGGGCCAGGCTGAAGCCCAGGAAGATCGTGCTGGTCGCCCAACCGGTCTCGGCGGCGATCGGCTTGGCCAGCACGCCAAGGCAATAGAAGCTGGTGCCCCAGGCCGTGATCTGCGTCAGCCCGAGCGCATTGACGGATATGGCGAAGGGGCTGGCCTTCATCGCCGCCGCTCGGGGACCTCCGACAGGTCGCGGAAGATGCGCTTTCCGAGGCGCTGGCCGGTCGCCACCATGTCGTCGGCGCCGGTCGACGACCCGCCGATGCGCAGCACGGCGTCGCACTTGCCGATCAACTCGCGGGCGATCGGATGGAAGATCTCGTCGAACACCGCGTCGCCGATCTTCTTCGAGCCGGCATGCTTGAGCAGCGGCAGGGCGAACCATTCCCCCAGCACCGGCAGATGGCCGCGGCGAAAGACCTTCAACGCCATATCCTCCATGGCGTCGACGTTCCTCTGGATCGGCCCAGGGTCGTCGTTGGTGCCGGAGCGATAGGGTCCGGCGACCAGGATCAGAAGCTGGTCGCTCATCACGGAATCTCCAGCAGCTCGCGCGCGACCAGGTCGGGCGCGGAGATGATGCAGTTGTGTCCGGCCTCGATCGGCCGGTAGCGGATGTGCGGCATGGCCTGCACCTTCTCGTGCATGCCCGCCGACACCGGATAGCGCGGCTTGGTGCAGGCGATGTAGGTCATCGGCCGGCCGTTGCCCGCCGGATTGTTCATCCGGATCGGCTTGGTGTAGCAGGCGACCGGATGCGGCGTGAGCTGGCGGTGCGTCCAGGCGGCAAGATCTGGATCGTCGATGATCAGGCTGCCGACCGGCGCGAAGGGCAGGACCTCGGTGCCGTTCACCACCTGCACCAGCTTCTGCCGCTTGGCGACGATCTCGCGTGGGATGCGCCCGAAGATTGACTGGCCGTCCTGGGCGATGCCGCCGTCGATGATCACCAGGTGGCCGATGCGCTCAGGCACGCGGTCGGTGACCAGGCTCGCGATCAGGCTGCCGAAGCTATGGCCGACCAGGACGATGTCGGAGAGGTCGTCTTGCTCCAGCGCCGCGATCGTGTCGGTCAGGAACGCGTCGTTGTCGAGCTCGGGTGACAGCTCGGCGGCACGCTCGCCGACGCCGCGAAAAGGGAGGGCGCGTGCCTCATGACCCGCCGCGCGCAGCCGCTCCAGCACGAACTGCCACGACCAGGCCCCCATCCACGCGCCCGGCAGGCAGACATAGGTTCGCTTCATTGCCTGCCCTCATATCATGATCTTCCCGACCGCGCGCGAGTGGGTCGCGGCTCGCCGCGAGCCAGCACTGCCGTCACCGGCGCTGGAGGTTTCCGGGAGTTTCCGGCATTTCCGCCCGACTGACTTGCGATCGAGGGAAGCCGGAACCCCTACAGGTTGGGGGCAGGATGCCGCCAGATCTCCCGGCCTCGCGGCACGCGGCCGTCCGGCCGGACCCACCAGGAACGGGTCCGCACGAGGATAGCGGATGAACGATGCATAGAACGGAGCCGGGAAGGCCCGACGCTCGTCAATAATAACCAAGATTATTTATAGAGTCAACAACTATGGTTCAGGCGAGGCAATTTCGCTGTTGCGACTTTTTGCGCTCCATAGAGGGCCAGGTGTAGAGGCTGGAAGCGGCGACGGCGCCACTGCTTGTCTGGTCGAGCGCTGATGACAGCAGTGCCGTCACCGTGACGGGCCGCCAGCTGGGATCATCGATGCCGACAGGTGGGAGCGTCGCGCCTCGAGGAATTTCCACAGCCGCTCGTCGTAGTCGGCGCCGACGGCGCCCTTGATCGACGCCCGGCCGGCCAACGCAGTCCGCCACGCCGCCACCTTGGGCTTGCCAGCGAGGATGGCGAAGTCGCCGATGCGGTCGAAGGCATCGAAATACCGGAACACCGGGCCGAACACCGCATCGACCAGCGAGAAGCGCTCGCCGTCGAACCACGGCCCGACGACCCGCCCCTCCAGGCGAGCGAACTTAGCGGCCAGCGCGTCCGTTTTCGGCTTGAAGGTTGCCGCATCCTTCGCCGCGTAGAAGCCGGCGATGTCGTTGAGGACGGCCGAGCCGAACTCGATCCAGGCGCGGTGCTCGGCGCGTTGCAGTGCGTTGGCCGGATGCAGCGGATGCGGCGCCGTCTCCTCGAGATATTCCAGGATCACGGCGCTTTCGAAGATGGCGCGCTCGCCGACCTTGAGCACCGGTGTCTTGCCGAGCGGCGAGAGCGCCAGGAACCACGCGGGCTTGTTGGCGAGATCGACGTCGACGCGCGCGAACGGCACCGCCTTCTCGGCGAGCGCGATGGCGGCGCGTTGGACGTAGGGGCAGAGGTGATGGCTGACCAAGGTGAGTGGCGTCATGGCGGGCTCCTCATTAATGCAAATGCATATACTAGATGCATCTTGATGCATATGCATGAATTCGTAGAATGACCGCATGAGCGAAAAGCCGGCTGAGGCCGTGATCCGGGCATGGGCCCGCCTGACCCGGGCGCAGCAGCGCGCCCAGGGCGAGATCGAGGCCGCGCTGAAGGCGGCCGGCCTGCCGGCGCTTGCCTGGTACGACGTCCTGCTGGAGACCGAGCGCGCCGGGAAGGGCGGCCTGCGCCCCTTTGAGCTCGAGCGCGCCATGCTGCTTGCCCAGTACAACCTCTCGCGGTTGGTCGAACGAATGGCCTCCGCGGGCCTGGTCGAACGTCGGCCATGCGACGACGACGGCCGCGGCCATCGAGTCGCCGTCACCGATGCAGGTCGCGTGATGCGCCGGCGCATGTGGCCGGTCTACGCCCAGGCGATCGAGCGGGCCGTCGGCAACCACCTCACGGCGCGCGAGGCCAAAACCCTGGGCGACCTTCTCGGCCGTCTCGGATAAGGTCCCGGGAACTTGACGAGGGCCTCATGACCGACACCAACCGCCGCGTGCTGCTGAAATCACGCCCGCAGGGCGAGCCTACCGCTGCAAACTTCGACATCGTCGATGCGCCTGTACCCGAGCCCAAGGACGGCCAATACCTGTCGCGCACCATCTGGCTGTCGCTCGATCCCTACATGCGCGGGCGCATGGCCGAGGCCAAGGGCTATGCCGCCAACGTCAATCTCGGCGATGCCATGGTTGGCGGCACGGTCGGCCAGGTGCTGAAGTCCAGGAATCCAAAGTTCAAGGAAGGCGACTACGTCGTCGAGTATTCGGGCTGGCAGAGCCATGCAGTGTCGGACGGCACCATGTCGATGAAGCTCGATCCCAATGCCGCGCCGCTCTCGGCCGCTCTGTCGGTGCTGGGCATGCCCGGGATGACGGCGTGGTGGGGCCTGATGCAGATCGGCAAGCCCAAGGCCGGCGAGACCGTCGTGGTCTCGGCGGCCTCGGGCGCCGTTGGCTCGGTGGTGGGCCAACTCGCGAGGCTGCACGGCTGCCGTGCCGTCGGCATCGCCGGCGGCAAGGACAAGTGTGACTACGTCGTTAAGGAGCTGGGCTTCGACGCCTGCGTCGACTACCGCGCCGCTGGCGGAAACCTGTTCAAGGAGATCCGCGCCGCCGCGCCCAAGGGCATCGACGTCTATTTCGAGAATGTCGGCGGCGCCGTGCAGGCCGCGGTCGTGCCGCAGCTCAACGACTTCGCTCGGGTGCCCCTGTGCGGCCTGATCGCGCACTACAACGAAATGCAGCCCAGCCCGGGTCCCGACTGGCGCCTGCTGCTGATCAAGCGCGCCACGGTGACCGGCTTCATCGTCTCCGACCATTTCGCGCAGATGGACGGTTTCTGGAAGGAAGTGCCGGCCGCCGTGAAGGCCGGCAAGATCAAGTACCGCGAGGACATCGTGAAGGGCATCGACAAGGCCCCCGAGGCCTTCATCGGCCTGCTCAGGGGCCGCAACTTCGGCAAGCTGCTGGTGCAGGTGTCGGAGGACCCGACCCGGCGCTGAGGCGCCAAGGTCCGTTGACGCAGGGTCCGTCGACTCTGGGTCCGTTGACTCATGTCCTCGTCGCCGAGTAGCGTCCGGTTGGTCAGTTGCAACCAGCGGGAGAGGGGGCATGGTCTTGCAGCGGCGATCCTTCCTGGCGTTTGCGGGGGTGAGTGGCCTGTCCGGTATGGCGTGCGGCTGCGCCGGCGCCGTCCACCAGCTGCCGCAGATCGACAGCGGCCATCTCAGCCTGGCGCAGTCGGAGGTCCAGGCCGCCGGCGGCGCGCCCAGCCGTCATCAGGTGTCCGATCAGGAGGTCAAGCAGGCCCTCGACGCCGCCTTGGACCGAATCCGCCCGGCCGCCACCCAGCTGTGCCACGAGATGCGGGTTGGCGTCTGCGTGTGGCAGTTCCATCTCTCCGGTGACCGATCGCTCAATGCCAATGCCGGCCCCGGCGGGGTGATCACGGTCAATCGCGGCATCGTCGAGTACGCCCAGAACGAGGAAGAGGTGGCCGTGGTCATCGCCCACGAGATGGGGCACCAGATGGCCAACCATGTTGCTACCGGCGTGCGCAACCAGCAGGTCGGCGCCCTTGCCGGCACGATCCTGCTCGGCGCCCTGGGCGCCGTTGCCGGCTACTACGCCCGAGACACGACCGGGACGATCGCCGGCCAGGCCGCCAAGGCTGGCGGCCAGTTGGGCGGCGCGGTCGGCCGCATCTCCTTCTCCAAGGAACAGGAGCGCGAGGCCGACTACCTGGCGGCGGTGATCCTCTATCGCTCCGGCATGGATCTCGACAAAGCGCGCGGCTTCATGGTCACCATCGCCCGCGCCTCGACTCGCAAGGAGACCGGCATGCTCGATAGCCATCCTGCCGGCCCCGAGCGTCTCGCCGGTTGGGACAAGGCGGTGGCCGAGATCCGCGCCTCCAACGGCAGACTGCCGCAGCGCGCCTGATCGCGCTTAACGCTGTTGCAGAATCGTCACTTGCAAGCGCAATCGCCGTCGTGATGGCGATGGCCACAACCGATGCAAGCTGCATGAGCGTATAAAAAAGTTGCGGGCCATTGTGGGGTGGCCGGCTTGGGAGCGTGCGGTGAGTGACGTTGGTGCAGAAGTCAGGGACATCCTCGCCTTTCACCTCGGGGCCGAGGAACAGCGTCTAACGGACGACACGAGGTTGCATGAGGACTTGGGCGCCGACAGCCTGGACGTCGTCGAGATCGTGATGTCCTGCGAGGAACGGTTCGGCGTCGAGATCCCCAACCGCGCGGCGACGTCTCTGTCGACGGTGGGCGATGCGGTGCGCTGCGTCGAAGCCCAGATCGAGGCGCTTGCCACGGCCCAGGCCCAGAGCAAGCCCCGGACCAAGGCCGTCTCGCGGGCTCGGACCAAACGCCTGCGGGTCGCCCTGCGATAGTGACCCGCATCACCCCCGCCTGCCCGGGGCAGTTGCCGCCATCGCCGCCGCCTCCTACCATCCGCGCGGGGTAGTTTCGGGAGCATTGGTCAATTGGCGCGCGATCAGCGGAGACTGGCGGCGATCCTGTTCGCTGACGCAGTGGGGTCCTCCCGGCTCATGGGCCGGGACGAAAGCGGAACTGTTGCGCGCCTGCTGCATCACATGAACGGACGCCTGGCGCCGGCTGTCGCGCGCCACGACGGGCGGGTGATCCGCCTGAAGGGCGACGGCGGCCTGGTGGAGTTCGCGAGCGCCGTCGATGCCCTGGCCGCGGCCATCGAGTTCCAGCAGGCCGTGGCCGAGGCCAATCGCGAACAATCCGGAGACAAGGCCATCCAGTTCCGGGTCGGCATCAATCTGGGCGACGTCATCGTCGACGGTGACGACATCTACGGCGACGACGTCAACGTGGCGGCGCGGCTGGAGACCGAGGCCCCGCCCGGCGGCATCTTCGTGTCGCGGTCGGTCCGCGAGGCCGTGGAGGGACGGCTCAAGGCCACCCTGCACCCCGTGGGCGACCTGACGCTGCGGAACATCGAGCGGCCGATCCCGGCGTTCCAGGTGGCCTGGAAGGACGAGGACTGGCCGGCGCATCCAGCCACCCCGGCGCTGGCCCAGTACGCCGCCGCGGCGCCGCGACCCGGTGCGACGGGCCCAGCGGAGCCGCCGCGGCTTTCCATCGTGGTCCTCCCCTTTGCCAACATCGGCGGCGATCCCGACCATGACTATTTCGTCGACGGCGTCACCGAGAGCCTGACCACCGATCTTTCGCGCATGAGCGGCATGCTGGTGATCGCCCGCAACACGGCCTTTACCTACAAGGGCAAGTCGGTCGACGTGGTGCAGATCGGCCGCGAGCTGAACACGCGCTACGCGCTCGAAGGCTCGGTGCAGCGCAGTGCCCAGCGCCTGCGCGTCAACGTCCAGCTCATCGACGCAGGGACCGGCAACCATATCTGGGCGGAGCGCTTCGACAAGCCTGCCGGCGATCTCTTCGACATGCAGGACGAGATCGTGGCGCGGCTCGCCCGGCAGCTGGGAACGCACCTGATCGGCGCGGAGGCGCGGCGCGCCGAGCGGGCGCCCAAGCCCGATTCCCTGGACCTCTACTTCCAGGGGATGGCGATCCTGAACAAGGGCAACACGCCCGACTATCTCGTGCAGGCGCGCGATCATTTCCAGCGCGCCCTGGCGCTCGATCCGGGCAACCTCGAGGCCATGGTGTGGGGCGCCTATGTCGACACGCTCAGGGTCTCGCTTTATGCCGCCGACGATCGCAGCGAGCGTCTGGAGGCGGCCGAGGCGGCGCTCGCGCATGTGCTGTCCCTGGTCCCCGACCATGCCGCGGCCCATCTGTTCCTGGGGCTGGTCCAGATCCAGACCAACCGCGCGGTCCTGGGGATGGCGTCGTGCAGCCAGGCGTTGACGCTCGACCGTAACTTGGCGCCGGCGCATGCGATGATCGGGCTTGCGAAGTACCGGATCGGCCGCAGCGAGGAGACCGAGGCCCATATCGAGGAGGCGCTGCGGCTCAGCCCGCGCGATCCGTTCGTCGCGGCGTGGCTCTCGATCGCCGGCGACGCCAAGCTCTTCCTCGGCGACGACGAGGGGGCGGTGGTCCAGCTGCGCGGTGCGCTCTCGCTCAATCGCAACAACCCGTACACCAACTTCCTGCTGGCGGCGGCCCTGGCGCATCTCGGCCGGCTCGAGGAGGCGCGTGCCGCCGTACAGGCGGGCCTTGCCCTCAATCCCGAATTCAACATGCGCCGCTACCGCGCCGGTGCGGCGAGCGACAATCCGACCTTCCTGGCCCAGCGCGAGCGCGTCGTCGAAGGCCTGCGCAAGGCGGGCGTGCCAGAAGGCTGAGCTGGGGGCTGAGTCTCTCGCTCAGGGCTTGGGCATCTTCTCCGGGTCCGACATCGCCTTCAGGAACTCGATCAAGGCCATGCGCTCGTCGGGCGCGAGCTTGCGGCCGACGACGCCCGGCGGCGGCTTGTCCTTGTTGTAGGACTCCTCGAACGAGTGGCCGGCGTTGCTGTTGCCTTTCTGCGTGGTGTCGAACTTGAACCCGCCCGCCAGCCTCTGCTTGTACTGGTAACCGAGTTCCTTGGGATCGTATTCGCGATGGCCGAGCCAGAAAGTCTCCGGCCGCTCCCTGGCCGGCGACAGCAGCAGCCAGATCGAGGGCACCGAGGCGTTGTGCAGGTAGGGCGGTGTCGCCCATACGCCATCCAGCGGACGGACCTTGTAGACCGCCCCCACCTGGACCTCGTTCTTGCGGTAGCCGTCCATCCTCTCGCGGTCGGCTGGGCTGGTGCCCTGGCTGTCGTACCAGAGCGCCATTGCCCTGCCGACGACGTCCTTGAGAGCGAAGGCGAACCTGTCGTCACCGAGACCAAGCTCCTTCGGCACCTTGACCCGGCGGCTGGCCACGGCTTCGATATATGTCCGGTCGGTGCCGACCTCATCCACCGGGATTTCGACGAGCTTGAGATAGCGTTGTCCGGCCTTGTTGGGCTCGGTCCAGTACTTGGGATCCCAGAACGCGGCAGTGTGCTTGGGCGGCAGGTGGCAGTGCTCGCAGATCTCGGCGTAGAGCTTGGCGCCCGCCTTGACGAGGTCGGGGTCGATCTTGCCGAGCGTCGCCTCCGGCCACTTGGGCGGCTCGAGGCCTGAGAACTTCTTGTCGGCGAACGGTTCCTTCTGGCCGGAGAGCATGGTCTCCATCGCGGCCAAGGCGCCAATCCGCAGGCTCGAGGTGTAGAGCGGCGCCGTCAGGCTCCCGGTGGATGAGCCGGCGAGCGCGATCGACGCGCCGGTGCCAAGCGCCTCGCCGGCGTTGCGCACCATCGGCTGGCGGATCGATGCGCTGTATTGCGCCCACGGGAACCAATGCGTGTCCCAGATGCGGGGGTAGTGCACGGGCGCTGCGCTGCCGGCGTAGTTCTCGGGCCGGTCGAGATCGATCGAGAACACCTGGTTGCCGATGCGGGTCAGCGCATCGAGCCGGCCGAAGCCTTCCTCGACGCCCTGCTTCTTGACCTTCTCGTCGAGGCGGCCCAGCGCCAGGACGCGCCCGACCACGGCGTCGAGCTGTGTCGCGAGGGCGGCTCGCGCTTCGTCGTTGGCGTTGGGACCCAGCAGGCGGAGCGTGAAGCGCCTGAACCGCAGGGGATCGTAGTTCGTCAGGAACAGCGCCGAGGCGATCGCCTGGTTCAGCTTGACGATGTCGGTCATCGCCGAGCCGCCGTCGATCAGCAGTTCCGTGCCCTGATAGGTCAATCGACCGGTGTGGCAGGCGGCGCAGGTGAGGCCGAGCCCGCTCATCGTCTCGCCGGTCGCCGGATTGCGCCACGGCCGACCGTCGGGCAGCAGCATCGGCGCCGCATCGCGGTCGCTGCAGGTGAGGCCGACCGGCAGGCGATGCCGCCAGGTCATCAGCTGCTTGCCAGTGTCGTAGCCGGTCGCCCCCGGTTGTCTCAGAGGCTCCTTGCAGCTGCTCCAGTCGTAGGCGCCAGCCTCCGTGCTGGAGGGGATGAAGCCGAAGCGATCGAGATAGGTCTGGTCGGACAGTGCACCGGCGTCGCCGAGCGACAGGTACGGCCGCTCCAGCGCCACGAACCATTCGAAGGGAACGTTGATCATGGGCGGGAACTGCCCGCCCTGGCTGGCGTGGTGGTACCATTCGCGGTCGCCGGGCTGCCAATTCTGGTTCATCCATTCGCTCTGCTTGACCGCGGCGAAGGTGGGCAGGGCGACGTGCAGCTTCGACCACAGCTTGTAGCCGAAGACCGCTACCAACGAGACCGCGGCTGTCGAGGCGAGCAGCGTCGCCCAGCGCCACACCGGGCGCCAGGGCGCAGGCGGTGGAATGGCGCTCGTCGGCTCGCGCCGGCGGGCCAGCCTGAAGAAGTGTCGCATCCGGGAGGTCGCGGCATAGACCCAGCGGCGGATCCGATTGACGTCACCGACCGGCCGGTGCTCCGGCAAGGCGTGCCACGGCGTGTAGGACAGCGTCTCGCCGAAACGCTCCTGATCAGGCCGGTCGAAGACCTGCGCCGGAATCGTGATGGTGGCGACGCGCTGCTCGGGCGTGTTCCATTCGAGGGTCGGCGTGTCGATGATATCGGGCGTCGCATCGGTCCTGAGCTGGACCCGGAAATCGAACCTCGCCGGCCGTGCCGCTGTCGTGAGCTGGTCGAGCAGGGCCCGTCGCAGGAAGTTCTCGTCGCGATACTGCGCCGGAATGGGCGCCGTCATGTTGTCCGGCCCGGGAACGGCGCGATAGCGGCAGATGGTCGTGTCGCCGAGGCCGAAGGCGTAGGGCACCTGGCTCCAGAATGGGCGCGTCAGCGGGCTCTCGGCGACACGCGTCTGGTAGGTCTCGATCGCCGGCATGTCTTCCGGATGTGTGGCCTTGATCCACGCTTCCCATTCCGTGGGCTTGCCGCCCAGCTTGCGGACCATCTCCTTGAACAGCCGGAGATAGGCGGCTGTGCTGCGCACGAAGAACACCGGCCCGTCGATCAGGATGAAGTCGTGCGTGGTGGCGTTCGCCTCGGCCTTCAGGATCTTCTGTCCCGGCACGCCGATCAGCTTGATGGCCATGCCCTGCGCGCCTTGCTGGCGGTCCTCGGTCTGCGGACCGTTGGAGAAGCGGATCAGCGCGTCGTAGCGGCCGGGCTTGGCGAACAGGCCGACCTTGTATTGCGGCGGGATGTCGTCCAGCACCTCGAAGGTGGCGCGCACGACACCGTGCGCCTTGGGATGCTGTCCGCGGCGGGTCAGTCCCGACTTCGCCTGGGCCACGAACTGCAGCAGGACGATCGCCAGAACCCGGCCGAAGGTGAATTTCATCGCCGGTGGATCCGGTGGGCTCGACATGTTCGCATCCCCTGCTCGCGCCTCCGGCGACGCCGTCTTTTCCGGCAACACGGCCGGCCAGGCCGGCCGCAGGCCGGCGATGGACGTTCTTACCTTCAAGAGGACGTCCGAGCCGCCGCCCGTGATCCAGGCTGTCTTGCCGTCCGGCCCGCCCCAGCAAATGTTCGACGGCATCGGCATGAACTTGCCCGGCACGGCAAGCTCGAAGCGCTCGACGATCTCTCCCTTGGGAGACACCACCGTCACCCCGCCGTTGCATAGCGGCGTCTTCGACGGAAGGATGGTGATGGCGTGGACGTTGCCGTGCTCGTCGACCTTGATGGAATCGAGGTCGCCCGGCATGGCGGCGTGCAGCACATAGGCGCCGTCGATGGTCGCGGGATTGGGGCGGATGCTGCCCGGTCCGTCGAGCTCCCAGTAGAGCAGCTGCCGCCGGAAGGTGAGCGACACGTAGAGCCGGTCGCCAGCCGGCGACAGCGCTATGCCGTTGGGCCCGTCGAGCGGGAAGATCTTCTCCCGGATGTAGGTGCCGTCGGTGCGCGCGTAGTAGATGCCGGTCGTGTCCTTGTCGCGGGCACGGGACTTGCCGAAGTCGGCGAACCAGAAGCCGCCGGCGGAGTCGAACACCAGGTCGTCGGGACCGCGCAGCCTGGACGGCGAGGGGACCTCCCTGGGTGCGCGCGGGCCGAGGCCGGTGAGGTCGGTGCCGATGGCGCACTCGGTGTATAGCGTGTCCAGCTTGCCCGTCGTGAGGTCGAGCACCTGTATCGAGCCGCCGGCATAGTCCTTGGCCTGTAGCTCGCCCAGCGAGATCACCTGGCCGCCGGGCAGCGGGAATTCTTGCCAGGTGAATCCGCCGTTGTTGGCGATGTAGAGCCGGCCATCGGGCCCGAAGGCAGCGCCGTTCGGGCCGCCAGGCAGCTTGGCCACGACCACTTGTTGGCCGTCGGCCATGACCCGGATCAGGCACTGCTTCTTGATGTCGACCAGCAGCACCGACTCGTCGGGTAGCGCGATCGGCCCTTCGGAGAAGCCGAGGCCCTGGCAAACGACCGCCAGCGTCGAGCGATCGAAAATCGGCGATGCGCCGCTCATTGTCCGTTCATCCCCCGCTATCGCCACACCGATACTTAAGCATGCGACTAATGCGGGAGTCTCGCCGATTGTCTTCTCTCGCGGTCGCGTCCGGGTCCCAGGCTGTCTATTTGCGCCATTGGCGCGCATAATGGATGAAACGAAGACAGGGGATGATCTTGGGCGATTGGCCAGCAAACGCAGCTGCGGTCGATGCCGGATGGCTCGACACCGCGCTGCGCCAAAGCGGCGTGCTATCGACGGCCACGGTCCGCAGCGTCTCGGCTGCCAATCTCGGCCTGGGCGTCGGCATCATGGGCGAAGTCTCGCGGCTCTCGATCGCCTACGACAAGCCGGAGCCGGGCGCGCCCGCGAGCATCATCGCCAAGTTCCCCACCGCCGATCCGGTCAATCTCGGGGTCGCCCGGGCGCTGTTCTTCTATCCGCGCGAGGTCGCTTTCTATACCAAGCTCGCGCAGTACTCGCCGATCCGCACGCCGCGCCTGTTCCACGCCGAGCTCGACATGAGCGACCACAGCTTCGTGCTGCTGCTCGAGGACCTGCGCAACGAGACGCTGGGCGACCAGCTCGCCGGCCTCACGCCGGCCCAGGTCAAGGCGGCGATCACCGCGATCGGCCGACTGCACGGCGCCTGGTGGGGCAAAGTCGATGGCGGCGACATGGAAGCCCTGTTCGACTTCGCCAATCCGCAGTACTGCGCGGCCGTGCAGGCCGGCTACCAGGGATTCCTGGCACCCTCCTTGAGCAACTTCGCCGACTGCTACAGCGACTACACGAAGAAGACGGCGGAGGGCCTGGCGGCGGTGGCCGGCCGTGTCGTAAAGGACCTGTCGTCGGGCGTGCGCACGTTCATGCATGGCGACTATCGTGCCGACAACCTGCTGTTCGGGCCGACGCTCGGAGCCGACGGCGTCGCCGCCGTCGACTGGCAGATCTCCGGCCGTGGCGGGCCCCTGTATGACGTCGCCTATCTGATCTGCAACAGCGTGCCCACCGCACACCGCCACGAAGCCGAGGAGGCGCTGCTGCGGCGCTACCACGACACCCTGCTTCAGATGGGCGTGACCGGCTTCACCTACGAGGACTGCTGGCAGGCCTACCGCTTCGCCGTGTTGTGCGGCCTGTTCGTCGTCGTTTTCACGACCGGCGGCATGGACCTCGGCAACCAGCGCGGCATCGACATGATCCGGGCCGCGGTGCGCCGCGTCGATGCTGCGGTGAGCGAGCTGAAAGCCGGAGACCTGCTTCCGGCTTGACGCTCGCGGCGGTGGCGGCACAGCTCGACGCACTTGATCCCCACAAGCTGGGTGTCGGCAACGGTGCGGCCGCTGGGTCGTTCAAGCTCTACAACGTCAAGCGGAGGGACCGGACAGGATCTATGTCGGCCAGTCGTTGCGCATTCCTGATCGCAAGCCATAGGCCGCTGCGGCAAACTGCCCGGCGCCGGTCGGGCTCGAGACCTTGCGCATCGCGCTGCAATAGGCCAATTCGCGTCCCCAATGAATTGTCACGGGCACGCTCTCGGCGTTGCCCACGTAGCCCCCTCGAGGTGCGGTGATGCAGTTAGTGCGGTTAACGGCGTTCAGCGTATTTTTGTTGTTGATGGTGAGCCTGACCGGTCAGGTCGGCGCATATGGCGGCCCCAATATCACCGGTGACTGGTCTCGATCCGACGGGGCGTTGCGAATCAGCGTTTCCCCTTGCGGTGAGCGGCTGTGCGCCGTCAACACGTGGACCCGCGACCCCTCCAGCGGCGACGCCGTCGGTGACCGTATCGTCATGACGTTGCGCCCGCGCGCGGCCACGGCCTTGGCCGGCGAGGCCTTCGATGAAAAGCGCCGCCTCACCTACGCGGTGAACATCTCGGTCGACCAGGATGCGATGAAGACCGAAGGCTGCCTGATGGCCGGCGTCGTCTGCCGCACCATGCACTGGGTTCGCCCGCACTGAACGTGGTTAGGTTGGCACTCGACCGGTTCGACCGCTAACCTCCCTGCCGGGAGGTTCCGCGGGCATGGTCGACGACAGCAGCACCTATTGGAAGAAATCGCGTGTGGAGGTCCGAGCCGCGGGCTTCGATCCTGACCGGGTCGAGAAAGCCAGCGCCATCGTCACCATCGCCAGTGCCTGGACGAATGCTCACCGTTGCAACAATCGCGTGCGCGCCATCACCGACCTGCTGGTCGACCTGATCGCGACCAAAGGCGGCCAGGGCCTGGTGGTCGGCGCGCCGGCCGTGTCCGACGCGCTGACGCAGGGCACTCCTACGGCCGGCTACAGCCTGGTGTCGCGCGACGTCGCCGCCGACTGCTTCGAGATCGGGCACTACGCCCATCATGGCGACGCCATGATCGTCATTTCCGGCTGCGACAAGACCGGCGCCGCTGCCCTGATGCCGCTCGCCCGCACCAACGCCTTCGGGCTGGTGCTCTATCCGGGCACCAGCTCGCCGGGCAAGGTCGACTTCGGACCGTGGGCGGCCAAGGGCACCAACCTCACCATCATGGACTGGGCGGAAGGTCGGGCCGCCCGCGAGGCCGGCCGCATTACCCCTGAGGAGTTCGACGCCCTGGAGCGCAACGTGCTGCCGGGCAGCGGCACCTGCGGCGCCATGTTCACCGCCAACACCATGAGCACCATTGCCGAGGCGATCGGCATGATGCTGCCCCACGGCGCTTCGCATCCGGCGGACTACGATGCCAAGAGCGGCATCCACGATGACGTCAAGGCGCAGGCCCGAGCCTCGGTCGAGGCGCTTTATCGGCTGATGGAGAAGGGCATCCGTCCGCGCGATATCATGACGGAGCGCGCCTTCGAGAACGCCATCGCCACGGTGTACGCCATGGGCGGCTCGACCAACATGTACCTGCACCTGCTGGCCGTCGCCCGCGAGGCCGGAGTGCCGATCACGATCGAGCGCATCCAGGCGGTCGGCGAGAAGGTCCCGCTGCTCGCCAACCTGCAGCCGCACGGGCCCTACGCCATGACCAGCCTGCATGCGCTGGGCGGTGTGCCGGTGGTGATGAAGGAGTTGCTGAGCCACGGCCTGCTGCACGGCGATATCATGACCGTGACCGGCAAGACGCTGGCCGAGAATCTGTCGGCTGTGCCGACGCTCGAGCAGTTGGGCAATCAGGATCTCGTCCGTCCGGTGAGCCGGCCACTCGCGCCGCCCAACAACCACATCAGCGTGCTCACGGGCAATCTTGCGCCCGAGAGCTGCCTGCTGAAGCTCTCAGGCAAGACCCTGGAGAAGGGCGTCTTCCGCGGCACCGCGCGCGTCTTCGAGTCCGAGGCCGACACGATGAGAGCGATCCGCGCCGGCGAGATCGGGCCCGGCACGGTGATCGTGGTACGCAATGTCGGTCCTGTCGGCGGACCGGGCATGCCCGAGATGGTGATGCTCACCATCCAGCTGCAGGGCAGGGGCTTGGGCGAGGACGTGGCACTGATCACCGACGGCCGCTTCTCCGGCGTCAGCCACGGCATCCTGATCGGCCATATCTCGCCCGAGGCTGCGAAGGGCGGTCCGATCGCCGCCGTGCGCGACGGCGATGCGATCGTGATCGACCCGCGCGGACGGACACTTAGCCTCGATGTGCCGGAGGGCGAGATTGCCCAACGCATGGCGGCGTGGAGGCCGGAAACTCCGCGCCTGCGGCCGGGTTCGGTGCACGACAAATACGTGCGGCTGGTGTCGTCGGCGCACTATGGCTGCGTCGTGTAGCGATGAGGGAATTCGCCTGGGCCCTGGTGGTCCTTCTCCTCGCGCTCGCCGCCTGTGCCGCGGCCTGGCCCGAACGGCGTGCCAAGCCGCTCATGCGCTGGCGTCTGATCGTGGTGCCGCTGCTGATCGGTGCGGCGACACTGGTGGTCCTTTACCTGCCGCCGTTCATGGACCTGGCCGAGCTGGCGGTCTGGACGCTTGTGCTGATCTCGGTCCTTGGTGGCGCAGCCCGCGGCGCCTGGATCAAGCTCAAGGTCGACCACAGGCGGCGGCTGCTGGTGCTGCAGCGGGCGAGGGAAGGTTTTTGGCTGGCAGTGCTCGTGGTGGTGCTCGTTCTCGTCAGCATCGCTGTCCGCCCCTTCGGCCGCCTCGATTCGCCGTTCATCCAGGCGCTGGAAGTCGTGCTCGGCGTGGTGTGGGGCTTTCTTGTCGGCCGCAATGGGGCCCTGCTGGTCCGCAGCCGCGACGCTCCCCAGCACGACCTGTGAGGCGCCTCAGCCGATGGCGTGGGCGAAAAAGCCGATCTGGTCCGGCCATGCGCCGGGATGATGCCGAAACGCCAACCGCAGTGGCATCAGGAGTGAATTCCTGGCGCCGGCCTGGGTGACGTCGGGTCCGTCAACCGCGAGCCGCTCGGCGTCGGGCGTGCCGGGCCGCACGAAGGCGATGTGGCCCGGGCGGTGCCGATCGGGATTCTCCCACACCGCCACCACGAGGTTGCCCTCGTTGGCGCTGCGCTGGGCCGCGGCCATGCCGGGCAGCCGGCGCCAGCCCGCTGCTGCACCGTCGACCGTGAGCCAGCGCATTTGTGCACTGGCCAGCAGCACCGGTGAATGCGCAGGCGGCCGCAGGATGTAGATGCCCAGCTGCTTGGCGAAAGCAGCGACGAAGGCGCTGCAATGGGTCGACGCCGGGCGGCCGTGCTGGGTGTTGTCCGGCTCGCCGGTCTCCCAGTCCACATGGACATGCGGCAGCCACAGGTGATCGACGCCCGACATGTCCAGGCGGGCGAGCAGGCGCTCGCCGTTCGGCGTGATCGGGCCGCAGCACGGCTGGGCGTTGGCCGGCAGGTCTGTCAGCGCAGTCGCCACGGCGACCGGGAAGGCGATCAGGACGAGGCGCCGGGACGCGCAGGGTGCCATGTTCCAAGCTTACACGACGCACGCCAGCGGGCCGAGCGTCGTGACGTTCATCGCTTGGGGTTCAGGACATCTTCACCGTCGAACAGGAAGAGGGCGGGACAGGCCGGCGGCGGCATCTGGAACGGCTTCATCAGCCCGTCCGGCACGACCAGCGCCACGTCGAACTTCGCAGGGTTGTCGCGCGATATGCTGACATGACACTGGAGCGGTGTGCCGCCCAGCGCATAGCCTGAGACCTCGAAGTTGGTCCCCATCACCTCCGGCAGTGGCACGCCAGCGCTGCGCAAGCCGACATAGACGGATTCGACCAGAGCCTCGTCGCGCTGCGCCAGCACGGCGGCTAGCTGGCTGGCGAGCGGGCTCTTGGTCGCGGCCGCCTCTGCGGTATCGCGCACGTGCTCCAGCAGGCGGCGGCGGAGGTCGCGGGCCGATACGGCCCGGGCCTGCAGCGGCGAGGCGCGGCCCAGCTCACCGGTGGCGTGGTTGCAGATGTTGGCGGCAAGGGCAGCCGGCGTGGCTGTAGGACGCGACAGTCCGAGCGGGCAGATCTTGAGGGAAACGAACTCCTCGTCGGTCTCGACATAGTCCCACGTCGCACTGGGCTGACCCATCACGCGGGCGACGAAGGCGAGGTCGATGCCCATCAGCGCCGCATAACGCAGCAGGGCCGAAGCGCCACCGCGTGCAACGCTGAAGCCCATGGTCACGCCGTCCCGAGCATCCTTGCTCGCGGCCGAGAGATCGCTTGGCGATGAAAGATAGAAGTTGTGGAATCCGACTTGCCCGCCGATCTCCAGGTTGCGGCTGGGCATGGCCTGGCCCGGCGTATGGCTCTGCGTCCCGCCGAGGAAGGCGAGTGCGCAGGCCGACTGGCAGACGTCGGCGGCGCGCACCACTGTCGCCACATCGAACTCGCGGAACAGGTAGCCGAGCTTCAGACCTTCGTAGAGATCGCCGCCCTTGCTGCTCAGCTCGACGGTCGCGAGCGGCGCACCGGGTGCGGGCGGCGTTGTCGCGCGCAGCCGCTCCAGCATCTTGCGCAGCCGGTCGGAATCGCCTGTCTCGATCGAGCCGCTGACGCGGATGGTGTGCTGTACGATGGCCGACTTCGGCGTAAGCCCGGGAATGCTCCGGGTGTCCAGGCTCAACGTCGCCCCATGCCCTCGCACGACCAGCATCGCGAGTAGGGCGCCTCCCAGCAACTGAGCCAGCGCACGCAGCACGGATGGACCTCCGCAACCCCGCAGGTCCGGCACATGGCCGAACGACCCCCAAGATTCCTTCAATACTACCGTAACATGCTGGTATGCGCGACGCCTGCCACTTATTGTTGAGCAGTTTCGCGCAAGTTCTCTTGAGCAGAGTCAAAGCGTGACAATTCGCATTCTCTTATAGTTTTGGTTGGGGCGGCGTGTCGGGCCCTTCATGTCTGACGAACGATCAACGATGAAGAAAATGCGCCTTCTCAGCTCGCTCGCCCCGATGAATCGAAGCCGTTTACTGTTCGGCGCGCTGAGCGTCGTGGCCGTGCTCTATATGCTGGCAGCAGCTTGGCTGATTACGGCGGGGCCGTCCGACCCGATCGCTCACACCGCGGCGTTTCTCGACCATCTGCTTTCGCCCTGGATGCTCGCGACCTACGTTGTCGCCTTCGCGTTCGTCGCCTTCGGCGCATGGAGCCTGCGTAGTGTCCGCAATCGTGCGGCTCAGACCGTCAGGCGCCGTGTGGTCATTCAGTTTGCGGTCGTGCTGGTGCTGGTGGCGGCAAGCCTTTCCGCCATCGGTTGGCTCTATGTCAAGGATGTCGAGGCCACCTCGCAGGCCGAGCACGCCCGCCAGCAGGAGCTGGTGGCGCGGTTGAAGGCGCAGCAGATCGGCAAGTGGCTGCTTGAGCGCCAGGCCGATGCCCAGACGCTGGCGGCGTCGCTGTCTCGCCTGCCGCTCGACCGACTGCCCGGCGACGGCAACATGGCCCAGGTGGTTGAGCTGTCGTTCGCCGAGAGCCTGGCAGCCAATCCCGAGCACGTGGGCATGTGCCTGCTTGCATCCGATGGCGCTCTGCTGGTTCATGCCGGCGAGGGCGGCAAGCCCGACGAGGTGGTCGTCCAGGCCGCGCGTAGCCTGGCGCGCGACCCGGCAACGACACCGCGCATCGTCGACCTCTTCGATCCCTCAGCTCAACCGGGCCATCCGCGCATGGCCTTCCTGGCGCCGGTCGCCGTGCGTGACGCGCCTCCTGGAACCGTCGACGTGGTCGCCGTGATCGTCGATCCGTTCCGCGGCCTGCTCGAGCAGATCCGGGCCTGGCCGACGGTCAGTCCGTCGTCGGAAGTCATTGTGGTGCATCGTGATGGCGACGATGTGGTCTTCATCACGCCGCCCCGGCTTTCGCCGGTGCCGGCGCCCAACAGCTGGCGCCAGCCGCTGGCGGGGAGCAGCCTGCCGGCGGCGCGCGCGATGGTGCAGGGCGATGGTGTGCGCACCGGGCGAGACTATCGCGGCGCCCAGGTGCTGACAGCTTCGCAGCATGTCAACGGCCTGCCTTGGACTGTCGTCGCTAAAACCGATTCTTCGGAATACGCGGCACCGCTGCTCGGGCGCGAGCGCAGGCTGTCGGTGCTGATCGGCGCCGCGGTATTGCTTGCCGCGGTGATGCTGCTGGTGCTGTGGCAGGGCGAGCAGGCCGTCTTCGCCAGCCAGCAGGAACGCGCCGAAGCCGACCGCCGGGCGCTGTCGCGCCACTTCGCCCAGCTGACGCGACTTGCCCGCGACATCATCCTGATGATCGATCCCGACGGCCGCATCATCGATGCCAATGAGGCGGCGATCGCCGCCTACGGCTACTCCGAGGCCGAGCTCTACCAGCTGACGGTGGCCGAGCTGCGCACGCCCGAGGAATACCAGCGGTACGAGCAGGATTGGCGGGGCGCCGCGGGGCGGGACGGCGTGCTGATCGAGACTATCCATCGGCGCAAGGACGGCACGACATTCCCGGTCGAGGTCAGCGGGCGCACGATCGAAGTCGATGGCAAAAGCTACCGTCAAGCCTTCATGCGCGACATCACCGTCCGCAAGCGGCTCGAGCGCCAGGTTGCTCGGCTATCGGACGTCAAAACCGGGCTGCAGGCCGCCACCAGCGTGTTGCTTCACGGCACGTCCGAGGACGAGATCTACCAGCAGATCTGCGAGATCGCTGTTCGGTTGGGCCGATATCGAATGGCCAACGTCGCCGCGCCCGTCGAGGACGCGGAAAAGACGGTGCGCATTGCTGCGGTCGCCGGAGACGACAACGGTTACCTCGCGCAAGCCCGCATCAGCTGGGGTGTCGGGCCGCGCGGACAGGGACCAACCGGCACGGCCTTGCGCGTGGGCGAGACCCAGGTGAATCAGGACTTCGCGGTGAACCCGCGCATGGCGCTATGGCGTGACGCGGCGCTGAGCCACGGCTTCCACTCGAGCATCGCGCTGCCGCTGAAGGTGGCGGGCAAGGTGATCGCCGCCTTCACCATTTATGCGGCGGAGCCGGACGCGTTCGACAGCGACGAGGTCGCCCTGCTGGAGGCGCTGGCGGACGACATCGCCTTCGCTGTCACAAAGCTTAGGACGGTCGGTCGAGCCTGACATGAACAACAACAAAAAAACGGGGCAGCCTGAGGCTGCCCCGTTCCGTGCGAACCTTACCGAGGTTCAGTCGCGTCCGCGGCGCCAACCGCGGCGTGAGGCTTCCGAATGGCCTCGCGGGCGGCCGCGACGATCGTCGTCATCGTCGTCGTAACGGCTGCGCGAGCGAGAGCCGCGACGATCATCGTCGTCATCGTCGTCATGCCGGCTGCGTGAACGATAGCCGCGGCGGTCGTCGTCGTCGTCGCTCATGAAGCGACCACGCTCGTCGCGCTCGCGGTCCGCGAGGCCCCCGGCAACCGTCAGCAGATGTCGTCGCGGCGCTTGCTCGGTCATGCGTGGATCTCCTCCAATGTCGTCGCGGCTCTATTGGACGAATGGAGACTGTCGTCCGTAGTTGCCGTTTGCGGCGGGAAAAAAGGTACGGCGACCGAACGGGACGGGGGAACCGCACAAAAAAGAAAGGACGAGCTCGACGAGCCCGTCCTTTCTTGCCTGGACCCTGCGGGACGTTCCCTATCAACCCGTTTGGCCCGGGCCTTTCCGTTCGAGGTCGGTCGCGACGCCCTGGACGACCTTGTCGGCGATATCGCCGACCTTGCCGCCGATATCGGCCTTCGCGACTTCCTCCTTCACCACGTCGGCCGCGGTCGCCATCGCGTCGCGCCCCGCGCCGACCGCGCGCTGTCCGGCGGCTCCGATCATGTCCTTCTCGGTCTGCGACAAGGGGAGGGCGGCGCCGATCGCCGCGCCCAGGGCCGCCGCCAGCGCGGCCACCAGGATCGGCTGCTCTTCGATCAGATGTGCAGCGCTCTGGCGCGTCTGCTCGCCAAGCGCGGCAGCCTTCTCGCGCGCCTTGTCGGCAAGCTCCTGCGCGCGCGCGGTGGCCTCGTCGCGGCCGTCATGCAGCGTGCGCCGGCCGCTTTCGATGCGCTCCTCGACCTTCTGCCTGGCGGCCTCGTAGGTCTCGCCTGCCTGCTGGCGCAGATGCTCGGCGGTGTCGGTGGCGGTCTCGCTGACGCGCTGGCCCGCATCGGTGGCTGCGGCCGAGGCGGCGGATGCCACGCCTGACGCGGCGCTGCGCGCGGCCTGCGCGCCGCTGCGCAAGGTCGAGCCCGCCGCGCCGAGAATGTCGGCGCCGCTGGTACGCGTCAGCAGCATGGTGAGGCCCGCACCGATCAGCAGCGCCGGCACCGGGTTGGCTCGCGCCTGATTGGCCAACGTCTTGACCAACGACAGGCCACTGCCCTTGGCCAGCGCCATCGCGCCCATCGACAGGGCTGCGGGCGCGAGCCCATCGCGCAGCTGGGTCAGCGTGTCGGCGAGCTCGACGCGACGGGCATCCGCCTCGCGTTGCAGATGAGCGGACGAAGTCATGTCACAGTCTCCTTCACCATACGGCCGTCGCGCGACAGCGAATGCAGCGTGCGGTCCGGCACCAGTTCGTCGCCGCCGAGCCGCTTCTGGCCGGCAAGGAACAGCCCGAGCCCGATCAGCGCCGTGGCGCCCGCCGTCACCAGGATGGCGGCCGGCACGCCGAGGCCCGCCGCAACCAGCAGGCTCACTACTGCCTGCAGCAGCAGGCCGAGGGCTGCCATCAGGAAGATCGCGCCCGCCACCATCAGCACGAGACCAACGCGCAGCGCCGCCAGCTTCTCGGCGGCTTCGGCGCGCGCCAACCGGAACTCGGTGTGCACCAGATCGGCGGATTGCGAAATTGCCGCAGTGACCAGGGCCACGACGCCGGGGCGGCGTGTCGTATCGACAATCATGGCTATGCCTCCTTGCCGGCAGCGTCCGGACCTGTACCGTCGGCCGTGCCGTTGCCGTCGCTGGCCACACCGGCCTTGATCAGTCGCGACAGGGCGAAGCCGACGAGAGCGGCGCCCGCCAGCAGCACGACCGGTTGCGATCGGCCGAACGCGGCGGCTTCGTTCAACAGGTCGCCGACCTTCTTCTGCCGCAGGTCGTCGGCCAGCCGGTCGATCTTGTCGCCGGCGCCGCGCACATAATCGGCGATCGCCGGCGACTGTTCGGCGACGCCGTCGGCGATGGCGTTGGCTGTTCGGCCGAGGCCAGCGACCTTGTCGGCGCCGGCCTGCCGCGACTTGTCGGTGACTTCCTCGACCTTGCGGCCGATCGCTTCGCCGACGGTGCGGGCGATTCCCGTAGCCTGCTGCGTGACCTGCTCGGCGGTGTTGGCCATGTGTGCCTCCCTTTGTTGAGGCGCAACGGAGATGGCGCCGCCGAGGTTGCGGTCAACTTGTCGGGCCGACGTCGATGTCAGGTTGGGCTTCGTGGACGCGCAGGTTGTTCTGCACATGCTTGATGCCGCTCACCTCGTCCGCAAGATCCTCGGCATGTCGGCGCGCCTGACGGCTGTCGACCGTGCCGCTGAGCGTCATCTCGCCATTCTTCACCTTCACCTCGATGTTACTGGCGTCCAGCGAGGCATCGTCGGTCGGCGAGGATCGACGGAACTTTCATTGCCATCTCCCGGAAATCGACAGGTCGGCCGATCAATGCCGGGAGGCCGGCCGCGTTCCATGCTAACCTGCGGCGACAAAGCGCTACCGCAGGAGGCCGTCATGCCGGTCGTAAGGAACGACGAAGCGAAGGAGATTCCCTGGCGTCCCGGCTATCGCAACTTCCTGCTGGCCGGCCAGGCCCAGGGCGTGGCGGTGAGCTCGAGCCTTGCCGTGCTCGAGCAGGGAGCCGGCGCGCCGCTGCATTTCCACGAGGAGGTCGACGAGGTGATCGTCGTCATCGAGGGCACGCTCGACGTGCGCATCGGCGAGGAACGCCTGCTGGTCGGCAAGGACCAGACGATCTCGGTGCCGGCGCGCACGCCGCACGCCTTCACCGTGGTCAGCCCCGAAGGCGCGCGCTTCATTGCCTTCCTGCCCAAGCAGGGCGCCCACGTCGCGACCCAGTACCTCGAAGGCGAACCGCCGGCCGGCGCGGCAATGAAATAGGACTCAGATCCAGCGCCGGACGCGATGCACGTAGTTGTCGTAGGCATCGCCGAACTGCCGGCGCATCTTGGCTTCCTCGAACGGGATATGGACCCAGTTGGCGACGGCGAAGGTGGCGACCGGCGCCAGCAGCATCGGCCAGGTCCCGACCCATATGGCGATGCCCAGCGTCATGATCACGAGGCCGAGATACATCGGATTGCGCGTGAACCGGAACAGTCCGGAAATGACCAGCTTCTTGTTGGCTTCGGAGATCGGGTTGATCTCCGTACCCTCGCGCCTGAACAGCAACGCCGACGGGATCGAGATCGACAGCCCCAGCACCACAAGCATGACGCCCAACGGAACGATGGGCAGCCCCGGCACGCGCGGCCATCGCGCGAGGTAGCTCGCGCCCGCGGCCAGCAGCACCCAGAGGAGAGCCCAGATCGGTGGCGGCACCTTCACCATGGACAGGCGCTCAGGCCGCGTAGAGCGTGACAGGTTGCTCGAAGCCTTTCAGGGCGTAAGGCTTGCCCGTGGCGTCTTCCAGATCGGCGAGGGCGCGCTGATGCACGGCCTCGGTGACCAGCACCTCGCCGGGCTGCGCGGCGGACTGCGCGCGCGCCGCGGTGTTCACCACCGTACCGATGGCCGTGAGGTCGCGATGCGAACGGCCGAACTCGCCGAAGCTCAAGTTCCCCGAATCGATGCCGATGCCCACGCCTATCTCGCCCTTGGCCTCGCCCATCAGGCCGGCGAGCTCGGCCTGCCGCGCGCTGACCCGGCGCTGGATCTCACGCCCCGCCAGCACGGCCTGCCGCGCGTGGTCCGCCTGCTTGAGGGGGAAGTTGAACACCGCCATCACGGCATCGCCGATCGTCTTGTTGAGCAGGCCGTCATGTTCCCAGATGGCGGCGGCGCATTCGTCGTAGAAGATGTCGAGCACGCCGCCCATCTCGTGGGCCGACAGCGACTGCGACAGGCTGGTGTAGGCGCGAAGGTCGGCGAACAGGATCGTGGCGTCGATCGTGATCTTGGTCGCCTTCATGATCTTCGTGAACATCAGCTCGCAGAAGGTGCAGAGGTTGGGATTCATGCGGCTGGGCCGCAGCCCGACCACCCGGAACGGCACCGACAGCACGCCGCGCAGCGCGATCGGCAGGTGCATGGTCTGCCAGCATCCTTTGCAGATCAGCGCCTGGGTCGCCGCCATGGTCGTCCCCGTGTCGTGGCCTCGTGTCGTTACCTCAGATGAACATGTCGAGCTGGTTATAGTTCTTCAGCACATTGGCGCGCGTGCTCTCGGTCCAGCGGTTCTCGTCCTCGCGCCCGGCCAGCGGCCGGTAGACGTAGGGCTTCTCCTGCGGGAAGCGTTGGCGCCGCGCGTCGATCGCGATCTGGATGATGCGGGTGCGCGCCTCGATGCGGGCGAGGTCGTAGGTCTCGACCGCACCGGTCAGCCGCCGCGCCGTCACGTTCAGCACGCGCTTGCGCGGAAAGAACCCTTCGTTGAGCGTGATGCGCCGGTCGGGCGATGAGTTGGCGAAGGAACCGTGCACCAGCTGGCGGTTGGTGACGATCGTGTCGCCGGCGTCGCACAGCATGGGCACCGCGTCCGGCAACCGATCCGATCCGCACGCAGCCACCATGGTCTTGATGTCGGCCTTGCCGCGCTTGTGGCTGCCGGGCAGCACCCACACGCCGTTCGCCGCCGTGCTGGGATAGAGCTGGGTCATGAAGTTGAAGCCGTGGGCGCCCGCGTCCCAGTCGTCGGCGGTCCAGTGCGTCGTGCCGTCCTGGTGCCAGGCAACCGAGGGTCCGAGTCCAGGCTCCTTCACGAAGGTCACTTCGTTGTAGGGCACGAAGTCCTCGCCAAGGATCGATTCGGCCACGGCGAGCAGCCCGGGATGGCCGTAGAGTCGGAGGCAGGCGTCGCTGAGATGGAGGTTGCCGTCGAGCAGCTCGACCGTCCAGGCCGGCGCATCGCGCTCCGGCTCGGGCTGCAGCATGGCGGCGGGATGACGTCCGTTATTGGCGCTGGTGCCGCCGACCGGATCGCTGAGCGGCCGCGCCCATTTATAAGGTGGCTTGATGATGCCGTCGTCCTGGCGCGGCGCATCGGGTCGCGCCGGCGCTTGCGCCAGCACCGCGTCGATATCGGCGCGCAGTTCGGCAAGCTCCTCGGCGCCGACGACGCCCTGGAAGACGTAGAAGCCGTGCGTCCAATACGACTCGACGATCTCCGGCAGCAGCCGGCCGTCGGGACCCAGCTTGATCGGCCCGCGATTGCCCAGCGCGTACGCGCGCGCTTCGGCGCGGCGGCCGTACTCGCTCATGGCGCGCTCATGGTCGGCGGCGCTGAGAGACAGGGGCGCAGTGGCAAGGCTCATGGCGGGCTCGCTCGTGGTGTGCCTCGGAGAATATCATGCTCCTCCGGCTGCGAAACTACTCCACGCTCCGCATCCCGGTCCGGGCAAGCGCCACCGTCTTCTTCAGGTTGGCCAGCGTCATGGGCTTGCGCAGCAAGGGGCGTTCACTGAGCTCGCTCGGCAGGCTCGAGGTGCTGTAGCCCGTGGTGAACAGGAACGGCGTGCCGCGCTGGGCCAGCCGAAAGGCGAGGGGATAGACGACCTCGCCGGCGAGATTGATGTCCAGCACGGCAAGATCGAAGTCGAGCGACGAGGCGACGGCGAGAGCCTTCAGCAGGCGTGGCACGCTTGCAACCACTTGGCAGCCCAGCTGCTCCAGCATGTTCTCGATGTCCATGGCGACCAGGAACTCGTCCTCGACCACGAGGACCCTGAGGGCGCCGCCGGTCCGCATCGATCTGTTCCCCTTCGACCGATATGAACGACGCGGCCGGCCGAGGGTTCCCTGTGACTGGCAAAGCCTGTCACCGGCAGAGTTCGAGCGGCAACCCCTGCAGATGCGCCGCTGTCAGGCAATCGGCGGTGCTCGTGAATTGCTTGGGCTGGAAATAGGTGGCCCGCAGCTGGAAGGCACGAGGCCGATCGCCCGTCGCGGCCGGACCCTCGCCCCCGGCGTCTGCGCTGTCGCCAATTCCACTGCCGCCGCCGCTGCTGCCTCCGCTGCCAGCCATGCTATCCCCGCCAAAGCCAAAGCCGGCTCCGGCCCCGGTCGACAGGCCCGTGCCAACGCCGCCGCCGAGGTTTGACGCCGCTGCGTTCGCCGCCGAGGCAGCGGAAGCATTTCCGCCAGCCGCGGCGGCGCCGCCGACACTGGCGGAACCCGTCCCTGCACTGCTGCCGCCCCCGCTCGTGGCGGCGGCTGCGCCTGGACCTGCCGCCGCGCCGCCTGCCGTGCCGCCGACAGCGGCTGCGCTGGCTCCGCCGACGCCGGCGCCCGTGCCGGCGCCCGTGCCGGCGCTGGTGCCCGCGCTCGTACCGCCTGCGCTGCCGCCGCTCGCGGCGGCGGCGCCCGTTCCAGCTGTTCCTGCGCCAGCGCTTCCTGAGCCACTCGCTCCTGCAGCACCACCCGCGCTTCCAGCTCCTGCACTTGCACCGCCTGCGCCACCGGTGCCTGCGCCGGCGCCAGACGCGCCTGCGCCGCCCCCGGCGCTCGCACCGCCCGTGCCGGCTCCGCTACTACCCGCGCCGGCGCCCGCACTCGCGCCGCCCGCGCCGGCACCGCTGCCAGCCGCTGCTCCGGCACCACCTTCACTTGCTCCTGCACTTGCTCCGGCACCAGCGCTGGCGCCACCCGCGGCTGCGCCTGCACCGCCACCGGCGCTCGCACCGCCCGTACCGGCACCGCTGTTACCCGCGCCAGCGCCCGCGCTCGCACCGCCCGCGCCAGCGCCCGCACTCGCGCCGCCCGTGCCGGCACCGCCGCCAGCCGCTGCACCGGCGCCACCTGCACTTGCTCCGGCACCAGCGCTGGCACCACCAGCGCTACCTGCTCCGCCAGAACCACCGGCAGATCCACCAGCTCCGGCGCCACCACCACCACCACCACCGGCTCCGCTGCCACCCCCACCGCCACCGGCGCACTCGTCGACTTGGTGTGTGACCGACTGTGACGGCTTGTCTACAGATTGGTCACGGCGCGCGCCGGCTTGTGCCGAAACGGTCGACCAGCCAAGCATCAGCACCGCCGCTGGCAGCGCCAGCGCCCAAGCGCTGCGTGCCAATTGTCCGCTGGTCGACGCGAAGACGTCGTGCATGGCATTCATCCTTGTTGTTGTTCACAGGATGAATGACGCGCGGCCCGATCCGTTGTCGTCGCCGATCCGATTTTGTTGTCGCAGGTTCCTTGCGACGCGATCGGCCGGTCAGCTCGCCTTGCGCACCGCGCGCGCGATTTCGCCCCAGCGCTCGAGCACCTTGGGATCGACCTCGCGCCAGTGCGACGCGAGATAGATCACGAGCCGCGAAGCGATACCCTTGTAGCGCTCGATCATGCGCGAGGCGACGTCGTCCCAGCGTGCGACGATGGCGAACTGGTCAAGGATCTCGTCGGTGATCAGTGCCTGGCTGCCGGCGCTGTCGCCCGCCTTGAGGCAGGCGGCGAGCTTGTCGCGCAGGCCGACGTGGCCGAGGTCGTCAAACTGGAAGGCATAGTTCGGCGTCGCGCCGTAGAAGCCGATGGTCGTCTTCGCCTCCTGGATCGGCAAGGCGCGCTCTTCCGGCGTGTCGCCCGCGGCGACGATCACCGGAACGATCAGCTCGACGTCCTTCGGATCGCGGCCGGCGCGTTGCGTGCCCTCGGCAACGCCGGGCAGCAGGCGGTTCTTGATGTAGTGCATCGAATGCATGGGATGCACGTGCACGCCGTCGGCGACCTCGCCCGCCACGCGCAGCATGATCGGACCGACGGCCGAAATGTCGACCTTGACGTCCTCGTAGTCGTGCCGCGGCGGCGTCCACTGCTCGGTCAAAAGGTTCATCTTGTAGTAGGGGCCGTCATGCTGCAGTGGGCCCTCGCGGCGGAACGCCTTCAGGCAAGCCTTCACCGCCTGCACATAGTCCTTCATCTGCGGCGCGGGCTTGTCGAAGGGGCTGGCGTAGCGCCGCGTGATATGCGCCTTCACCTGGCTGCCGAGGCCGAGCCGGAACTTGCCCTTGGTGTTCTGCGCCAGTTCCCAGGCGATCTCGGCGGTGACCATGGGGCTGCGGGCAAAGGCGATGGCAATGCCGGTCGAGAAATGCAGCGACGGTGCCGCCAGCGCCGCGGCGGCGATGTTCATCCACGGCACCTGATGGCCTTCGGTGAACAGCATGCCGGAGAAGCCCGCCGCCTCGGTGCGGCGCGCCAGCTCGGCGACGTGCTGCCAGGTGGTGGCGCGCGTCATGACGTCGAACTCCATGTCCCCTCCGGCTTGTGCTCGGTCCAAGCTGCGCTCGGGGAGGATTCGAGTCACGCGCCTTCAGCGATCCTGTGTCGCCAGCTGGAAATCACGGCGCTTCAACTCCGCCTGCACGATTTCGGCCACCAGCCGATTGCCCAGCGGCGTGTGATGCTCGGTGCGATAAAGCGTGTCGCGACCGCGCGCCTCGATCAGGGCGCGAAGCGGTTCGGCGAGATCGAGCGTCGGCAAGCCTGCATCGGTCGCACAGCGCAGGACATTGCGGACGGCTTGTGCCCCCCAGGCTTGATATGCCGCGTCGCCTCGCCAGTGGCCGAGGCCGTACTGCCCCAGCACGACGACTGGTACGCCGAGCCGAGCCAGCCGCGACATCAACCGGCAGGCGATGACGGGGCCGTCGCCAGCTGGTACGGCACGTCCCTCCCGGTAGTACCAGCCTTCGCGGATAGCGAGCCGCTCCACGACCTCGTCGGCCAGCGTCGACCAGCCGAGCAGGCGTGCCGCCACCGGAAGCGCCGCCCGACGCTCAGGCGGCGGGACCGGCACACCGCGCAGTTCGAGCCCGCCGGGAACCGGCTCGAACCACGGCTTGTTGCGGCTGTAGGCCACCTTGAGCTCGGTGCGCCACACATCGCCAGGCGTGAAGCTGACGACGATCAGCGCCGGGTGCGCATGCGCCGCCAGCCGTTCGGCATTGAGCACGGTCTGATCAAGTGAGTAGCCGCTGACGCCGGCATTGAGCACACGCCTGCCCAGCAGGTCCTGCAGGTAAGCGGGCCAGGTCTGGTCGTCATCGACCTCGTCGCCCATGGCGAAGGACGAGCCGGTGACGAGCACCGGCGGCGCTCTTGCCACCAGCCCGGCCGCGGACGTGCTGCGGAAGCCATCGGCGTCAATGCGGTAGGCAGGCGACGCGCAATTGGGTGGCAGCGACCAGCCCAGCAGGTCGTCGTGGCGATAGGCGCACGCGCCGCCGCTGTCGATGCTCATTCTTTCCCGCGCGATGTTGGGCCAATGAAGCAGCGCGTCTCTCCCGCCGCGCACGAGGCGGCATGCGGCCTCGAGCAACAGCAGCGAGGCGAGCACTGACATACACACCAGGCCCACGCGGGCGAGAAGCGACGTAGCGATCGGCCGGCCCATGAGCCTCGGTCTCCCCTGGAAAATCCTAGCCTGAAGGGAAACTGACGGGAACCCTTTGTCCGCTGCGCGGACGGCCGGCCTTGCTGCGCAACGGGAGGGAAGCCAAGCTTTCTTCAAACGGGGAAACGCAGCACATGACGAACGACAAAGACCTCTACGACTACATCGTCGTCGGCGCCGGTTCGGCCGGCGCCGTCGTCGCCGCACGCCTGAGCGAAGGCGGTGCCTACCGCGTGCTGCTGCTCGAGGCCGGCACCGAGGGATCAAGCTACTTCTGGTCGCGCGTGCCCGTCGGCGTTTCCAAGATGATCGATCTTCCGGCGGTCAACTGGTGCTTCGCCGCCGACCCCGATGAAGGCTCGGGCGGCCGCCGCATAGAGGTGCCGCGCGGCAAGATGCTGGGCGGCTCGAGCTCGATCAACGGCATGGTCTATATCCGCGGCCAGGCGCAGGACTACGACCACTGGGCGCAGCTCGGCAATCGTGGCTGGAGCTGGCAGGACGTGCTGCCGGTCTTCAAGCGCATGGAGAACTATGATGGCGGCAGCGATGACCTGCGCGGCCGCTCCGGCCCGCTGCGCGTCACCGATACGCCGCGCCACAGGATCCCCCTGCTCGAGAAGATGATCGAGGCGGCGGCGAAGATCGGCTTGCCGTTCAATCCCGACCTCAACGGCGAGACGCAGGAAGGCATCGGCATGTCGCAGGTGACGATCGCCAGGGGTCGGCGCCAAAGCACGGCGTTCTGCTATCTCGATCCGGCGCGCGGCCGGCCCAACCTGACGATTGAATCGGGGGCGCTGGCCGAGACGCTGATCCTGGAAGGCAAGACCTGCGTTGGCGTACGCTACTCCGCGAACGGCCAGAAGAAGGACGCGCGTGCGACGCGCGAGGTCATCATCTGCAGCGGCTCCATCAACTCGCCCAAGCTCCTGGAACTCTCCGGCATCGGCCAGGGACAACGGCTGCGTTCGCTCGGGATCGTGCCGGTGCACGAGTTGAACGGCGTCGGCGAGAACCTCAGGGACCACTATTCACCGCGCGTAAAATTCGCCATCACCGAGCGCAACGCCACCTTCAACGACAATGCCCGTGGCTGGCGCCTGGCGCGCGAGGCGATCAGGTACGCGCTGTGGGGCGAGGGCTTCTTGGCAACGACGTCGGTGCCGATCCGCATGTACTTCCGCACGCGTCCCGGGCTCGAGACGCCCGACGCCACCGTCTCCGTCCTGCCGTTCCTCTACGAGCGTGTCGGACACGAACGCCGCATCGCCAAGCGCCGCGGCATCACCATGAACATCAACGTGCTGCGCTCGGAGAGCACCGGCTCGGTCCACATCAAGTCGGCGGACCCTTCGGAGCCGCCGGCCATTCGCTTCAACTTCCTCTCGGCGAGGGCCGACCGCGAAGGCCTGTTGGCCGCGATCCGCAAGGGCCGAGAGTTGATGGCGACCTCGCCCCTGAAGGAGGTGACCGGCGAGGAGATCGCGCCCGGCGCCCACCTCACGACCGACGACGAGCTGCTGGACTGGGTGCGCCACAACGCCGAGACGACCTATCATCCGGTCGGCACCTGCAAGATGGGCAACGATCCCATGGCCGTCGTCGACAGCGAGCTGCGCGTGCACGGCATCCGCGGCCTGCGCGTCGCCGATGCCTCGATCATGCCGACGCTGACCAGCGGCAACACCAACGCGCCCTGCATCATGATCGGCGAGAAGTGCGCTGAGATGGTGCTGGCGGCTGCGGGCTCGGACGGGCGCCGGGCGGCGGCGTAGGAGGCATGACAAGCGCCGAAACCATCGCGCGGGAGGAGTACCGGCGCGCCCACGTGCCGCTGTACAACGAACAGAAGCTCAAGCTCGGCGTGTTCGGAGCCAACTGCAGCTACGGCGTCAACATCAGCCACGCGCCCACCACCTACAAGGTGACCTGGGAGCACACGTCGGCGATCGTGAAACGCGCCGACGCCATGGGCTTCGAGCTCGCCCTGCCGGTGGCGCGCTGGCGCGGCTTCGGCGGCACCACCGACTTCAACGGCGAATCGTTCGAGACCTACACCTGGGCGGCGGGCCTCGCCCAGGCGACGGAGCGCATCATGGTCGCCGCGACCTCGCATGTACCCACGGTGCATCCCATCGTCGCCGCCAAGCAGGCGACGACCATCGACCACATCTCCAGAGGCCGCTTCTGCCTCAACCTGGTGATGGGCTGGTTCACGCCCGAGATGGAGATGTTCCAGGGCAGCCAGCGCGCCCACGACGACCGCTACCGCTACGGCGCCGAATGGCTCGCCATCGCCAAGCGCCTGTGGGTCGACGAGCAGCCGTTCGACTTCGACTCCGAGCACTTCCACATCAGGCAGGCCCAGGCGCACCCCAAGCCGGTGCAGAAGCCGTGGCCCGTCCTGATCAACGCCGGCCATTCGCCGGCCGCCCGTGCCTTCTCGGCCCGCGAGGTCGATTTCAGCTTCGTGGGCTTCGACAGCGTCGAACAGGTGAGGACCGTGGCGGCCGAGGTCCGCGCGCTCGCCCGCACCGACTACGATCGCGACATCGGCATCTGCACCTCGGCGCTGGTGGTCTGCCGCGAGACCGAGGCTGAGGCGCGCCGGGTCTATCGCAGCATCATCGAGCACGGCGACCGCGTCGCCGCCGACAACCTCATGAAGGTGCTGGGCATCGAAAGCCAGTCGTTCAACGATCGCATCGCCAGGTACCGCGAGCGCGTCGTCGCCGGCTGGGGCACCAACCCGATCATCGGCACACCCGAGCAGGTGACGGCCCAGCTCGCCGAGGTCTCGGCGGCAGGTGTCGACGGCGTGGTGTTCGGCTTCCTCGACTACAACGAGGAGCTCAAATACTTCGACAGCGCGGTGATGCCGCTGCTGCGCCAGGCCGGGTTGCGCAAGTAGGAGCAACGATGAAGCGCAGGACGATTCTCCAGGCCGCCGGTGCGGCCGCGCTGATGACCGCGACCGACGCCAAGGCGCAAGGCTGGCCGAACCGGCCGATCACTCTCTTCGTACCGTTCGCGGCCGGCGGTCCGTCGGACATGTTCGGCCGTATCCTGGCGCGCGGCATGTCGGCGACCCTCGGCCTGCAGATCGTGGTCGACAACAAGGGCGGCATGGGCGGCGTGGTCGGCGTCGCCGCCACCGCCAAGGCCGCACCCGACGGCTACACGATCGGCATGAACGCCACGGGTCCGACGGCGATCGCGCCGTTCATGGTCCCCAACATGCCGTTCGAGGACAAGGACATCGCGCTGCTGACGCCGATCGCGCTGGTGCAGATGATCGTCGCCACCTCGTCGCGCCTGCCGGTTGCTTCGGTCCCCGAGTTGGTCGCCTATGCCAAGGCCAATCCCGGCAAGGTGAACTACGGCTCGTCCGGCCCCGGCGGCATCAGCCATCTGGCGGCCGAGCTGTTCAAGAGTGCCGCCGGCATCGACATCGTGCACGTGCCCTATCGCGGCGCGGCGCCGGCGGTGCAGGACCTGCTGGCCGGGCAGGTGCAGATGGTGGTGCTCGACGTCTCGGTGCTGCTGCCGCACATCCGGTCGGGCGCCGTCAAGGCGTTGGCGGCGACCAGCAAGACCCGCTCGGCCCTGCTGCCCGACGTGCCGACCACCGCCGAGGTCGGCCTGCCCACGGTTCTCTCCGACAACTGGTACGGGCTGTGCGCGCCTGCCGCCGTGCCGAAGGACATGCTGGACCGCATCCATGCCGCCGCCGTCGGCGTGCTGAACAACAAGGAGGCCACCGAGCCCATGCTGGCGCAGGGCGCGGTGATCCGGCCGATGACGCCGGCCGAGTTCACTGACTTCGTCCGTCAGGAGCGCGAGAAGTGGGGCCCCGTGGTCAAGGCCAGCGGCGCCAGGATGGAATGACGCGTGCGCTCAGCGCCCGCCGGCGTTGCGGCGGGCGTATTCGAGCTGGGCCTTGGCCTTGGGCAGGGTGAGCTGGGCATAGCGCCGCAACGGGCCGCTCTTGCCGTTCTGCGAGTAGGCGCCGTACTGCGCCTCGGCCTCGGTCATCACCTGGAGCTGGGCCCGGGCGAAGGCGGTGTCGAAGGCCGGTCCCTGCAGGGTGTTGAGCTGGGCCAGCAGGTTCTGGGTCATCGGGCCCATGCGGCCGTCGGGTGCGTAGGAAACGCCGGCTTCCGCCCGCGACTTCGAGAGCGCCGACGCGTCGTACGCTGCCTCGGTGATCGCTCGGCTGGCATAGCCGCGGATATTCTCGTTGGCCGAGCGTTGCAGCGCCATGTTGCCCGAGGCGACCTCGAAATCGTTGACCGCCTGGGCGAAGCCGACGAAGCGCGCATCGGGCAGGGCGTCCTGCGCGGACAGCGGCACGATCGACGACAGCACCGGCGTGGTGGCGACGGTAGCGACAACGAAGCGGCGGGAGAGGGTCACAGAAGCACCTGTCGTTCTGGCGGGTCGGGGGCTGGCGGCCACAACCAACGCACAACCGGCGCTGAGGTTCCGATCAAACAGTCAGGAAGCGCGCCCGGATCTGGTCCTGCTCGACGCGGAACATGCGGGTGTTGCGCTTTGGTCCAGCCCGCTGAAGATCGTGCTGAATGCACAACCTATGAGGAAGACCCGTTCAAATTGTATCGTACCAAAAGATATTCTCATAAGTTGCAAACCAGCGCCTTTCTCGACATAGTGTCAGGGAGGGGACAAGAGCAACAAGCTCGGCACGTGGGGCACGGAGCTTGTCAGATCCTCCTCGGGGAGTGGGGACGGCGATGAATCTCGCAACCAATTGGCTCAAGCTGGGCCGCGTTCTGTCGTTGGTATTTTTGGGTGGCATGGCCGGCGCCTGCGATACACCGAGGCCGCCTGTCAATCTGGGCGGGATCTTCAACCTGCCGACGACCTATGCGGCCGCGGCACCGAATGAACCAGCCAACCCGAACTCAGGTCAGCCCATCGGGGGCGCTGTCGACAGGGCTGTGCTGCTGCCCGGCGGCGACTATTCTCTTACAACGTTGCGGCAGCGGCCGGAGTCGGGACAGATCCCCAAGGTCCTGTGCCAGGCGCCGAGCCCGGATTGGGCGACGGCGATTGCCATGCAACAGCAGCTCTCCGCCAGCGGAAATTTCTTCCATGGCAGTTCGGGACAGTTCGCCGGCAGCAACAGCTACAGCGAAACGATCGCGGCGATGGCTGGACGCACCGCCGGCGTGGTGGCGCTGCGCGATGGGCTTTACAGCGCCTGCCAGGCGTATGCCAACGGCGTCATCGGCAAGGATGCCTATGCCCTGATCCTGAGCCAATACGGCTATCTGCTGGTCGCACTGGCGGGGAACAGCGGCGGTGCGGGCGGCGGCGGAAGCAGCGAAAAGACCGGGCCGTCGACGACCCCGGCCGTGCCGCCCGGCGTGGCCGTTGCCGTCAACACGGCCGCGGCCGCGCCGACGTCGTTCTCGTCGCCGCAGGGCAAGCCGGCGGGCGGAGCGTCCGGACCGAATGTCACCCAGCTGGCACAGCAGCAGATGCAGATCATGCATGCGCTGATGGTGACCTGCATCAGTGCTTACGACAACACGGTAAGAACTGCGGGTGAACGAGCAAACACACTTCTGACCCAGAAGACCTGCCGGGAGCTGATGGACTGGATGAAGAGCAGCACGACGTCGATCCTGGCGTCGCTGGCCAAGACATGAACGACGCCACCCTGCGCCGTGCCGATCCCAAGGAGGAAGCCCAATGAGATCATGGGCCTCGATGTTGCGGACCGTCCGCGGTCCGGTCGCCGTGCTGGTCCTTGGAGTCGTCGGATTGCTTCTGCCGCCACAAACTCAGGACATGCTGGCGGCAATCGACGATTTCTGGAGCTCGCTTGCTTTCAATCTGGCCCTGGCGCTTCTGGCCTTTGCGGCCTGGTTCTGGGCGCGTGCCTTGCTGGCGGCCCGGTTCGACATTACTGACACAGGGACATCGCCGCGAGGCGAGGCGATAACTTCACCCGCCAATCTCCAAGCGCTCGAGTGGCTGCCTCGCCTTCTGTTCATTGCGGCAGCTCTCATCGGCGTGACGATTCTTCTGGTCCCGTTTGCGCCCCTTCGCTTGATCTTTGTCGTTCTCTGGGTAGCCGCCGGCTTTTGGGTCCTGACGGTGAGGCGGCGGTGGCCCCGACTCGTGAACACGCCTCCCGGCGGTCCCCCCAGGAAGAAAGCCGGTTTCTGGCGTGACCAGATATGGGGCCCACTCCTGGAGCTCCTGGCCTATGCTCCCATCAGTTCGAAGTTGGGATGGGCGCTCCTGATCTTGGGGATCGCCGCCTTTCTTGCCGGCGCGATCGAGAGCTTCCTGCCGCAAAGTTTCCTGCCGGAGGGCTGGCAGGGACTCGCTGCCTTGTTTGCTGGCTGGTTTCCTGGCCCTTCCATCGCCGTCCTCGGGCTCGGCTTGATGATCGGCCCTTTGGCCGCCCTGACCTGGGTCGCGGACGGATTCAAGCTCCAATGGAAATTTCTCGGCTCGCGCATCGGTCCGCGCCGCCCGCCGGTCATCCTGATCCTCGCGCTCTGGATCTTCGTTGTCGCGCCGTGGTTCTTCGAATCCCATACCGTCCGCATCTTCGAGCCCACCCGCGCGCACGCTGCAGGCCTCGCCGATCCGGCGGCGCGGGCCCCGCTGCAGCAAATGTGGGCGAAATGGGTCGAGTGTCATGGCGGATCGGGTCCCCTCCGTCCGGTCATCGTCGCCATCTCGGGTGGCGCAACACGCGCAGGCTTGTGGGGCGCCCGGGTGCTGCAGGGCGTCGATGAGGCGGCCGCCAGCCCCGTTCCCGTGATTTTTGCCATTAGCAGCGTTTCAGGCGGCTCGCTTGGCGCCGCCGGCTACCTGACGCTGCATGGCGCGACGAACGAGAAGGGCTGCGTCACCTCTCTTCGGTCGGACAACAAGCATGCATATCTGTCTCTCCGTAAGGACGCGCTAGGTCCGCTTCTTGCGGGACGGCTGCTTGGCGATCTGCCGAGGACGCTCGTCGCGCCATTCGCGGCGTTGGCGCGGTTCAGGCCTCGGAGCGATGATCTCCAGCCGCGCGGCGGCGACAGCGCGGAGGCGATAGAGCGGGCCTTTGAAAGCCTCTGGCGATCCGCAGCGGAGAAAGGTGGCGCGCTCGAGTTCGACGCGGCATTCCTGTCGCTGTTTTACCGGCCCGACGGGCAACCGCGGCCTGGCATGCCGATCTGGCTTGCCAACGGCGCCGATGCGGCGACCGGAAACAGGATGATGACCGTTCCGTTCAACCCCTTCACCGGCGAAGCGAACGAACCGCTGGACTGGCCTATTCGCGGTGCCCGCGACACGCTCGGCCTGCTAGGAGCTGATGTCCAGATATCGACTGCCATCAACAATACGGCGCGGTTTCCCTTCCTCGAACCTTTTGGGACGTTGCTCAGCAAGAAGAATGGAAAGCGCGTGGGTGCCCTCATCGATGGTGGCTACTTTGAGAACGAGGGCCTGCAGACTGCGCTCGATCTCGCGGACTGGCTCAAGGACAAGAATCGCGGCGGCAAAGGCGCGAAGGGGAGACCGGTTGAGCCGATCATCGTCGTGGCGACGGGCGACGGTGAACGCATCAAGCCCGGGCCGGTTCGCTGCCAGCGACCGACCGATGGACCAACGACGCCGAGCAAAAAGAACGTCCTGCAAATGCTGGCGCCGTTGGCCGGCGTGTACGATGTGCGCAGCGGTCATTCCAGCGCCCTGCTTCATCAGGCGCGCGAGCAATATTGCTCGGCGGATCATCGCAGTTTCTTCCACTTCTACCTTCCGCAGATCGACGGGAAAGACGTGCCGCTGAACTGGATATTGTCGAAGGATGTTGCGGTTGGGATCTGGGACGCCCTCACTGAATGTACCAACAAGGAAGAATTCGACGCGCTGAAGGCGGCGCTCAAACGGTAAGAAAGCGCGCCCGGATCTGGTCCTCCTCGGCGCGGAACACCGCGGGTGTCGCGCTGTAGACCATGCGGCCCTTGACCATGATGTGCAGCTCATCGGCGACCGCCTCGGCGAGCTTCATGTTCTGCTCGACCAGCAGGATCGTCACGCCCTCGTCGCGCAGCAGCTGGATGACGCGCGCCAGCTCGCGCACTACCAGAGGCGCCAGCCCCTGGCTCGGCTCGTCCAAAAGCATCACCTTGGGGTCGGAGACCAGCGCGCGGGCGATCGCCAGCATCTGCTGCTCACCGCCCGAAAGCTGCGAGCCTCTGTTGGCGGAGCGCTCGCGCAACGACGGGAACAGCTCCAGCAATCGTGGCAGCGGCCACTTGCGTCCCCGTCCGTTGCGAGCCTCGCGCTCGCCGACCTTGATGTTCTCGATCACCGTGAGATCGGGGAAGATCAGGCGCCCCTCGGGCACGTAGGCCACGCCGGCGCGCGCCACGAGATGCGGCGGCCAGCCGGTGATGTCGGTGTCGCCGATCGCTACACGTCCGGCGCTCAGCGCCACCAGCCCCATGATGGTCTTCACCATCGTCGTCTTGCCGACGCCGTTGCGACCCAGCACGGCGCTGATGCGGCCTTGCGGCATGTCGAGGTCGACGCCCTGCAGGACGTGGCTGGCGCCGTAGTGCGTGTTCATGCCCTCGATGCGGAGCATTACTCGAGCCCCCTCATTCCAAGCCACCTAGATAGGCGTCCTGCACGCGCGCGTCGGCCTTCACCTGGTCGGGCGTGCCGTCGGCGATCACGCCGCCGCGATGCAGCACCGTGATGCGGTCGGCCAGGCGGAACACGACCTCCATGTCGTGCTCGACCAGCAGCACGGTCATTCGCGAGGCCTTGAGGAAGCGCGCCAGCGTCTCGACCGCCTGTGCCGTCTCCTCGACCGACAGCCCTTGCGTCGGCTCGTCGAGCAGCAGCACGCGCGGCTGCTGCGCCATCGCCATGGCGACTTCCAGCAGCCGCTGGTCGCCGTGGCTCAGCAGCCCGGCCGGCCGGTCGGCGATGGCGGTAAGGCCAAGCTGCTGCAGCGCCGCATCGGCCAGCGCCTCGGCCTCGGCAAAGACGTGGCCGCCGCCGAACGGCAGCCAGCGCCGGGCATGTCGCGCCTGTGCCGCCAGCCGCGCATTGTCGCGCGCCGACATCTCGGGGAAGAGCGCCGTGATCTGGAAGGTGCGCGAAACGCCCAGCCGGCAGATCTGGTGGCTGGGCAATCCGGCGATGGCGTGCCCGGCGAAGCGGATCGTGCCCGCGGTCGGCTTCACCGTACCGGTGATGACGTTGAACAGCGTCGTCTTGCCGGCGCCGTTGGGGCCGATGACGGCGCGGACCTCGCCTTCCTCGACCGACATGGCGACCTGGTCGAGCGCCACCAGGGCGCCGTAGCGCCGCGTCACGCCGTCGAGCTCGAGCAGCGCCACGCTCAGTGCCTTTCGCTGGCGGGACGAAAGCGTCCCGTCGCCAATCCCGTGGCAAGCCCCCAGATGCCTTCGGGCGCAAACAGCACGAAGGCGATGAAGATCAGCCCGAAGTACAGCGCCCAGGCCTCCGTCCAGGCGCTGAGCTGGTGCTCCATCAGCATGAAGAAGGCGGCACCCAGGATCGGGCCGACGAGCGTGCCGGCGCCGCCCACGATCACCATGATCAGCACCTGGCCCGACAGCAGCCAGAACAGCAGCTCGGTGTTGGCGAAGCCCGCGAACGGCGCATAGAGCCCGCCGGCGAGCCCGCCCAGCCCGTAGGCCACCGCGACCACGGCGATCTTGTAGAGGCGGGTGTTGTAACCCAGCGCCGTGGTCTTGGCCTCGTTCTCGCGGATGCCGCGCAGCACCGCGCCGAAGGGCGAGCGCACCAGGGCGCGGCACGCCAAGAAGCCGCCAACCAGGCAGGCCAGTGCAAAGTAGTAGAAGCCCGCCTTGCTCGACAGGGCGGCAAAGCCGAACGGCCCCACGGTGCGCGGGATGCCGGCGAGCCCGTCGGAGCCGCCTGTCACCGAGGTCCACTTGAAGGAGATGGCGTAGAGCAGCTGGGCGAAGGCGAGGGTCAGCATCGAGAAGGAGACGCCGGTCGCCAGCGTGCACATCCAGCCGACACCCAGCCCCACGATGCCGGTCAGCAGCGCGCCGGCAAACACGGCGAACAGCATCGGCATGCCGGTGTTGAGCAGCAGCCAGCCGCAGGCATAGGCGCCGAGCCCGTAGGCCGCGGCATGGCCGAACGACACCAGCCTTGTGTAGCCGAACATCAGGTCGAGGCTCATGGCAAACAGGCCGAGGATCACCGCCTCGGTCAGCAGCGTCATGGCGAAGGGTGGCAAGCCGAGCGGCGCCAGGACCAGCACCGCCAGGAGAGCGATGCCGGCGATGCCCGTCGTAAGTGGCTTCATGCTTCCTTGCCCAGAAGGCCGCCCGGACGCATCACCAGCACGGCCAGCATCACCAGGTACATGAAGGCAAGTGCGAAGTCGGGCGCGTAGTAGTTGCCGAAGACCTGGACGAAGCCGATCAGCAGCGCGCCGATCAGCGAACCAAGGAAGCTGCCCATGCCGCCGATGATGACGATGACGAAGGCGTCGATGATCACCGTCGCCGCCATGCCGTTGGAGGCCGTGACCAGCGGTGCTGCCAGCACGCCGCCCAGCGCCGCGAGCCCGCAGCCGATGCCGAACACGCAGGAGCGGATCATCTTGACGTCGACGCCCAGCGCATTGGCCATGTCGGCGTTCTGCGAGGTGGCGCGGATCAGGAGCCCGAGCCGCGCCCGCTCGAGGAACTGCCAGATCGCCACCGCCACCACGACGCCGATAGCCACCAGGAAGAGACGGTAGACCGGGAACGGCTCGTCGAGCATGAACACCACGCCGGACAGCGCCGGCGGGCCCGCGACCTGCAGGGCGTCGGAGCCCCAGGTCAGCCGCACCGCCTCACCGACCACCAGTGCGAGACCGAAGGTCACCATCAGGAAGGCATGGGCGTCGCGTCGATAGAGCCGGCGCAGGATGGTGAGCTCGAAGCCCGCGCCGAACAGCCCGACCAGCAGCGGCGCGCCCGCCAACGCCAGCCAGAAGCTGCCCGACCAGGCGGCGATTGAGTAGCCGACGAAGGCGCCCAGCATGTAAAGCGCGCCGTGCGCGAAGTTCACGATGCGCATCAGCCCGAAGATCAGCGTCAGCCCGACCCCGAGGAAGAACAGCAGGGCCGACTGCGACAGTGCGTTGACGGTCTGCGTCAGCAGGAGGGCGAGGGTGCTCATGGATTAGAAGCGTGAACCAAAGATAACCTCATCCTGAGGAGCACGCCGCAGGCGTGCGTCTCGAAGGATGGGCGGCAGGCACGGTGCTCGTTCCCATCCTTCGAGACGCCGCGCTGCGCGCGGCTCCTCAGGATGAGGTTGTCGGTGGATCAACATTCGATGACGGCGGGCCTCTAATCCTTGTACGCCATCTTGTTGCAGTCGGGCGTCGTTTGGTCGCCCGGGAAGGTCGCGATCACCTCGGGCACCGGCGTTTCGAACCCCGCCTTCTTCTTGACCTCGACCATGAAGCCCTGCTGCACGCCCTGGTGGTCGCACTTGCGGATGAAGACCTTGCCCTTGACGCTCTCGACCTCGATGTCCTCGAGCGCCGGCCTGAGCTTGGCGGCCTCGATGCCGCCCGCCTTGGTGATGCCGGCCTCGAGCACCTTCATGGCCTGCCACTGCTCGCCCTCGAACGTGTCGGGGTAGGTGTTGTATTCCTTCTTCCACGCCGCCACGAACTCGTTGTTCAGCGGATGGTCGTAGGTGAAGCTGTAGCGCGAGGAGCCGATCAGGCCGAGCGAGGCGTCGCCGACGGCGCGGATGCTCGCGAGGTCGACGATCTCGGTCAGCAGCTTCACCTTCTCGGGCAGGCGGTACTGCTGGGCCTGCGACAGGAAGGCGTTGTTGTCGTCGCCCTGCATCACCAGGAAGACGGCGTCGGCACCGGACTGGCGGATTTTGGTGATGTACGGCGAGTAGTCCTTGGTGCCGGTCGGCGCGAAGATCTTGCCGACGAACTCCTTCTTGCCGTTCTTCACCTCGTCCTCGAACACGCCGATGCTGTTGTGGCCCCAGGCATAATCGAGCCCCAGCCCGTAGAACTTGGTCATGTTGCTCTTGCGCAGGTAGAGCGACACCGCGCGCGTGCCCATCGGCCCCGAGATGTTGGCGCGGAAGAAGTTCGGCACGAAGCTGTCGGCGGTCAGCCGGCCATCGCCGTTGATGCCCGAGATGAAGATCGAATCCCATTCCGTGAGCTTCGGGACCACCGCCAAGGCCTCCGACGACAGCGTGATCCCGGTGATCAGGCGGCAGTCGCGGCGCTCCACCATCTCCTGCGCCTTGCGCACGCAGTTGGCCGGATTCCCGGCGGTGTCCTCGATCACCAGCTCGATCGGCCGGCCCAGGATGCCGCCCTTGGCGTTCTGCAGCTTGGCCCAGAACTCGGCGCCGCGTTTGGTCTGCTGCCCGACCGACCCGAGCGGGCCGGTCAACGCCACCGGCATGCCGATCTTGATGGGCCCGCTCTCGGCCCGCGGGCTGGTGCTGAGGATGGCGGGTGCGGCAAGACCCGCCGCTCCCGCGAGGCCGACCTTGAGCATGGCCCGTCGCGACGGGCGGAACTGTCCAGACATGTGCATTCCCTTCCCTATGGTTTCTTCTCTTATTCCCTGCCTCTCATTCCTACCCCGTCATACGGGGGAGGGTAGGGAGGGGGAGAGTCGCAAAGACAACCTCTCCGACTCCATGATCTGAAATTGCGACACCCCGAGCGCGGCCTTCCCCCTCCTTTATCCTCCCCCGATGACGGGGGAGGAGGCATGAGGGATGACGGTTTTGGTTATTCCGCCGCCTGCTTGGTCTCCGGTCCCTCGACAACGCGTGTCTTGAAATTCGCCGGGGCCACGATCTCGAGCACCTCGAAATCCTCCGAGCAGGCGATCTCGCGGTGCCGGATGCCGGGGCGCTGGTTGATGCAGTCGCCCTTCTTGATCGTCCGCACGCCCTCGCCCTCGTACTCGAAGGTCGCCCAGCCGTTCATGACATAGACGAACTGGAACGTGCAGTCGTGGACATGCCACTGCTGCACCTCGTCCTTTATCTTCTTGCCGTTGTGGCGAACCAGGTGCGCGACATAGTCACCCTTGGTGCCGTCCTTGATGCCGAGATCGCGGTACTCGAAGATCTCGCGCAGGCCCGGCGTCCACTTGGCGTCGGTCGCGACATCGTGCTTGAACTGCCAATGCTTCGTATCGGACATGGCTTTCCTCCCGTGCACATAGCGATCACAAATATTCATCCCACCTGATCGCCTTGTCGAGGTGGCGAGCGCGTTTCAGCCGCTAGGCGGCTCGTCTAGAGCACGCCTGCGAAATGCGCGGCGCCGCCGTCGATCGTGACCACCGTCCCGGCGATGTGCGAGGCGCGGTCCGATGCCAGGAAGGCTACCAGATCGGCGCATTGCTCAGCCGTGCCGACCGGCGGGTTCTTGGGGATCAGCTCGCGCCAGCGCTCGGCGTCGCCGAGCTTTTCCTTGGCGGTGGCGCGCAGCATGGTCTCCATGCGCTCGGTGCTGATCAGGCCGGGATTGCAGGCGACGATGCGCACCTTGTCGACCAGGCTGGTGCCGCCCATGCCGCGGGTGAAGGCCATCAGCGAGGCGTTGCCGGCGCTGCCGGCGATGTAGCCCCAGGTCGGCCGCTCGCCGGCGGCGCCCAATACGTTGACGATGACGCCGCCGCCCTTTGCCTTGAGCACGGGATACACAGCGCGGCAAAGGTTGATATAGCCGAACACCTTGAGGTCCCACGCCTCGCGCCAGCGCTTCTCGTCGATCGCCTGCAGGTCGCCGGCCGGGATGGCGCCGGCGTTGTTCACCAGGATGTCGATGTCGCTGCACGCCGCCGCCAGCGCCCGCGCGGCGTCGCCGTTGCTGAGATCGACAGGATGGACCGTCACCGAGACGTTGTGCCGGGACTGGATCTCAGCCTTGGCCCTCTCGAGGTCGGCCTTTGTGCGCGACGCGAGGTGCAGATGGCAGCCCTCCTCGGCGAGCTGGCGGGCGCAGGCGAGACCGATGCCCTTGGAGGCGCCGGTGACGAGAGCGGTCTTGCCGCGCAGATGGAGATCCATGTCGACCTTCCCCCCAATCATATCTTGGAACGGCGGCGAGTATGGGCCAGATCGCGTGCCCCAAGTAGGCCGTCGAGCCGAGGGGCGGCACGGACAGGCAATCACGCCAATGGGCCGCGCCTGGCAATGGTCGCAGCGTGCCGCGCTCTCAGGTAAGCTGGCGATGGGGGCCGATCTACCGGCTATTTGTGCAAAGGACTCGAAATGGCCGGCTCATCCGTCGGGATGCACCTGCTCAGGAACATCGTCGCAGTCGCGGCGTGTGCATTGATGCTGGCATCCTGTGGAAGCGCTTCCTACCAGGAAGCCGCCCTGCAGGCTTCCGACAGCGGCGACCAGAAGACGGCGGTGAGCCTGCAGAAGAAGGAGGTCGAGCGGTTCTCCGGACCCGACCAATGCTCACGAGCCAAGAACATCAACTGCGGGACGCTTGCGCTGGCTTACGGTGCGCTCGCCGGCTACCAGATCCTCGCCGGCGACCGGCTTGGCGGTGAGGAAAGCCTTGTGCTCGCCAAGGGCGCGTTGAGCCTGACGGACCCGTCGATCAGGGCGAGCGCCACCGCCATGGTCTATCGCGATGTCTCGGAAGCGTTCTGGAGAAAGGGTAATCAGGCGCGCGCCATCGCGGTGTTCAAGGAGGGCCGTGCCGCAGGGGCCGACCAGTGGCTGTTCACATCCTCCGCGGCGCGCGCAGCTGACCCGCAGACGCCTACGCCCGCCGATCATAGGCCGACGGATTGATCGCCGAGGACGTGATTCACTCCAAGTGTCGCGGAGATGTTGAAGGTGCGTAAACGCACAAAGCCCGGCCGGCGACTGCGATAGTAAGAAAATCCGCGATCCGCTACGGTTGCGGCGGGGGCTGGGGATGACGAACGGGGGCAGGGGTGGCCGCAGGGCCTGAAGCGACACAGGCGCAAACGAGCGATGCGCTGCGGCGGCAGCTCGACGCGGCTCTTGCCGAGCGCGACGAGGCGCGCGCGCAGCAGGCGGCGATGGCCGAGGTCCTTCAAGCGATCAACGCCTCGACCGGCGACTTCTCGGCTGTCTTCCATCTTATCCTCACGCGGGCGACTTCTCTCTGCGATGCACCCTCTGGCGGGTTGGTGTCGGTCGCCAACGATCATGCCATGGCGCTTGCCATGTACGGGATGCCGCAGGCGCTCGTCGACTACTGGAGCACACCGCAATACATCGATCCCAATACCGGGATGGCCAAGGTGCTGCGCCTGGGCAAGACCCTGCACCAACCCGACATGGCGGCATCCGAGATGTATCGCGGTCGCGTGCCGATGAGCGTCGCCGGAGTCGAGCTGGGCGGCATCCGCAGCTTCATCATGGTCCCGTTGGTCAACGAGCGCGGCGTGATGGGGCTGTTCGTGCTCTATCGTCCGGAGGTGAGGCCGTTCAGCGACCGGCAGATCGCCCTCGTCGAGGCCTTTGCCGCCCAGGCCGCCGTGGCCATGGAGAACGCCCGCCTGCTCATCGAGCAGCGCGAGGCGCTGGAGCAGCAGACCGCGACCGCCGAGGTGCTGGGCGTCATCAATTCCTCGCCCGGCAATCTCCCCCCGGTCTTCGACGCCGTCCTCGACAAGGCGCGCAGGCTCTGCGACGCCGCCTATGGCGACCTCTGGACCTACGACGGCGAATTCCTGCATCTCGCGGCGACCCAGGGCGAGCCGGCCTTCGCCGCCTGGCTGCGCGCGCAAGGTCCGGTGCCGGTGTGGCCGGGCGCGCCGGCCGAGCGGCTGCTGCGGGGCGCCGATCACGTCCAGTATGAAGATCCGGTGCGCGACGGCAACTTCGCGGCCGTGCCCGAGTTCAGCGCGCAGGTCGAGCGCGCCGGTGTGCGCTCGATCCTGTTCGTGCCGATGAAGAAGGATGGCGCGCTGGTGGGCGTCGTCATCGTCTATCGACGCGAGGTGCGGCGCTTCACCGACCGGCAGATCGCGGTGCTGCAGGGCTTTGCCGCCCAGGCCGTCATCGCCATGGAGAATGCGCGGCTCATCACCGGGCAGCGCGAGGCGCTGGAGCAGCAGACCGCGACTGCCGAGGTGCTCGAGGTCATCAACGCCTCGCCCGGCAATCTCGAGCCGGTGTTCGACGCCATGCTCGAGAAAGCGATGCGGCTCTGCGAGGCGGCCTTCGGCATCTTCGGCCGGTTCGACGGCAAGCTGTTCGAGCCCGTCGTCGATCACGGCGTCCCGGCGGAGCTGATCGCGACCACGCGGCAGATCCAGTCGCCGCCGCCCAATTCGGGGCTGGGCCGTCTCGCGGCCGGTGAGTCGGTCGTGCAGCTGGTCGACCTGGCCAACACCGATGTCTACCGGCAGGGCTTCGTCGGCGCGCGGGCGCTGGTCGATATCGGCGGCGCCAAGACCGCGATCTTCGTCGCGTTGCGCAAGGATGGCGAGCTGCGCGGCGTACTCGTGATGTACCGCCGCGAGGTACGTGCCTTCACCGACAAGCAGATCGCGCTGCTGCTGAGCTTCGCTGCCCAGGCGGTCATCGCCATGGAGAACGCCCGCCTGCTCACGGAGCAGCGCGAGGCGCTCGAGCAGCAGACCGCGACGGCCGACATCCTGCGCGTGATCTCGCAGTCGCCGACCGACGTGCAGCCGGTCCTCGAGGCGGTCGTCAAGGCCGCCGTCCGCTTCTGTGGCGCGGAGGACGCCATCATCGCGCTGCGCGACGGCGATCACTGGGAGGGCGTGGCCCATGAAGGCCCGTTGGGCGCGCCCATCCAGCGCGCCCTGCCGCTCAACCGCGACGCGGCTCCCGGCCGGTCGATCCTCGACGCCGAGACCATCCAGTATCCCGATATCGAGGCCCTCGATCCGGCCGAGCATGCGTTCGAGCAGTACGCCGCACGCCGGATGGGTTTCAAGGCGGTTGCCAGCGCGCCGATGCTCCGCGACCACATGGCGATCGGCGCGGTGGCCCTGCGGCGCACGGAGCCCGGCCCTTTCACCGCGCGCCAGATCGAGCTGCTCGAGTCGTTCGCCGCCCAGGCGGTCATCGCCATCGAGAACGTACGGCTGTTCACCGAGCTGCGCGAATCGCTCGACCAGCAGACGGCGACGGCCGACATCCTGCGCGTGATCTCGCAATCGCCGACCGACGTGCAGCCGGTCCTCGACGTCGTCGCGGAGGCCGCCCAGCGCTTCTGTGGCGCGGCGGATGTCGTGATCAGCCTGCGCGAGGGCGATGAGCTCAGGATCGCCGCTCACGCCGGCCCGATGAGAGTCCCCTCGGCACGACGCAAGCTTGACCGCAGCTCGAGCCAGGGCCGCGCCATCGTCGATGCCCGCGTCGTCCACACCGCCGATTTCACCCAGCTCGACCCCGCTGAATGGAGCAAGGCGCTCGAGCTCTCTCGCGAGTTCGGCTTCAACTCGGCGGTCGCGGCGCCCATGCTGCGCGATGGCGCGGCGATCGGCACCATCTTCCTGCGCCGCCCCGAGACGGGGCCCTTCGCGCCCCGCCAGATCGCCTTGCTGGAGGCCTTCGCCGCCCAGGCGGTCATCGCCATCGAGAACGTCCGGCTCTTCACCGAGCTCCGCGAGGCGCTCGACCAACAGACGGCGACGGCCGAAGTCCTGGAAATCATCAACCGCTCGCAGGGCGACCTGCATCCGGTATTCGATACGATTGTCGCCAAGGCGATGGCGCTCTGCGACGCCGCCTTCGGCATGTTCAATACCTTCGATGGCGAGCGCTTTCACACCGTCGCTACGCGCGGCATTCCCCAAGCCTACGCCCGCTATCGCGCCGAGAACCCACCCGACTATGGGCCCGAAACGGCCCCCGGCCGGCTCATCACCGGCGAGGACGTGATCCAGGTCGCGGACATGGCCGACAGCGACCTCTACCGCAACGGCGATCCCAACCGCCGGTCGATCGTCGATCTCGGCGGCGCGCGCACCATCCTGAATCTGGCATTGCGTCGAGAGGGCAAGCTGCTCGGCATGATCGCGATCTATCGCCAGGAGGTGAAGCCTTTCACCGAGCAGCAGATCGCCCTGGTCCAGGGCTTCGCCACCCAGGCCGTGATCGCCATGGAGAATGCCCGCCTGCTGAGCGAGCTGCGCGAATCGCTCGACCAGCAGACGGCGACGGCCGACATCCTGCGCGTGATCTCGCAGTCGCCGACCGACGTCGCCCCCGTGCTGGACGCCGTGGCGAAGGCGGCACTGCGCTTCTGCACCGCCGAAGACGTCGTGATCACCCTGCGCGAGGGCGATCATTGGCTGATTGCCGGCCATGAAGGACCGATGCCCGCCAGCATCGGCACCCTCCATCCGCTCAACCGACAGACCTCGCCGAGCTGGGCAATCCTCGACGCGAAAACGATCCACTTGCCCGACATCACTAGCCTCGATCCCGTGGAATATGCCGCGGCGCACGACTTTTCGCGGCGGCAAGGATTCAAGGCTGCTGTGGCGGCGCCCATGCTGCGCGAGGGCCAGGCGGTCGGCGCCATCGCCCTGCGCCGCGCCGCAGCCGGCGCTTTCACGCCGCGCCAGATCGAGTTGCTGGAAAGCTTCGCCGCCCAGGCGGTGATCGCGCTCGAGAACACGCGTCTCTTCACCGAATTGCGCCAGCGCACGGACGATCTCACCGAGTCGCTCGAGTATCAGACGGCGACCAGCGAACTGCTCGAAGTCATCAGCCGGTCGAGCTCGGACATCCAGCCGGTGTTCGACACCATGCTGGCCTCGGCGGCGCGCCTGTGCGGCGTCGAGAAGGGCGACGTCGCCATCCAGCAAGGAGAGGTCTTCCGTCACGTCGCCTTCGTCGGTTGCGATCCCGAGGAGCTCGCATGGCTCAAGGCCCGGGTCACCGTGCCCGGCCGCGGCACGTCGACGGCGAGGGCCTTGCTCGAGCGCCGCGTCGACCACGTCCTCGATCAAAGCCTCGATCCCGAGCGTGTCGCCCCGAAGGTCGCGACGCGCCCGCGGACCACATTGGCGGTGCCGCTGATGCGCGATGGCGAGCCGCTCGGCGTGATTTCGTTGCTGCGCGATCACGTCGAGCCTTTCTCCGAGCGCCAGATCGCCCTGATCGAGACCTTCGCCGATCAGGCCGTCATCGCCATGGAGAATGCGCGGCTGCTCTCCGAGCTGACGCAGCGCACGGACGATCTCGCCGAGTCGCTCGACTACCAGACGGCGACCAGCGAGGTGCTGGGCGTCATCAGCCGCTCGCCCACCACCCTGCAGCCGGTCCTCGAAGCCATGACCGCGGCGGCGGTGCGCCTGTGCGGCGTCAAGACCGGCGGCCTGTCGGTGCGGCGCGGCGACACCCTGGAGTTCGTGGCACTGGTCGGCCAGACACCGGAATTCGAGCGCTGGCAGATGAGCGCGCCGATCCCCGTGGCGCGCGGCGTCCCGCTGGGCGACGCCATCCTCGACAAGGCGCCGGTGCAGATCGTCGATGTGATGGAGACCGAGGCCTACAAGGCGGGCGCTGAAGTGGAGCGGGCCGTCGCCGACATCGGCGGCCATCGCACGCTGCTGCACGTGCCGCTGCTGCGCGAGGATGAGGCGATCGGCGTGCTGACCGTCTCGCGCGGCGAGCCGGAGGCCTTCACCGAGCGCCAGATCGGGCTGATCAAGACTTTCGCCGACCAGGCGGTGATCGCCATGGAGAATGCGCGCCTGCTCTCCGAGCTGCGCGAGCGCACCGACGACCTGACCCAGTCGCTCGAGTACCAGACTGCGACCAGCGAGGTGCTGGAGGTCATCAGCCGCTCGACCACCGACATCCAGCCGGTTCTCGACAAGCTGGTGTCGCTCGGGCTGCGCCTGGCCGAGGCGGATCATTGTGGCATCGTCCTTCGAAGCGATGACGGGCGTTTCCGCTTCCGTGCCCTCGCCGGTCCCGCCACGGAGGTCGTAAAGGCCACTGGCTTCCTCGAGCGCGAGATACCGCCTGGGCGCGACACCATTGCCGGTCGGGCGCTGCTCGAACAACGAGTCGTCCATGTCGAGGATATCCACGCGCTGCCGGACTACGCCGTGCCCGAGGTGATGGATTACGTCCGCACCACCCTCAGCGTGCCGCTGATGCGCGACGGCGAGGCGGTGGGCGTCATCAACCTCACCCGCAGCCGCGTCGAGCTTTTCACCGACCGCCAGGTCGCGCTGGTCAAGACCTTCGCCGACCAGGCGGTGATCGCCATGGAGAACGCCCGCCTGCTCGGCGAGCTGACCCGGCGCGAGGAGGAACTGCGCGTCACCTTCGACCATATGGGCGACGGCGTGGTGATGTTCGACGCCGACCTGAAGCTCGCCGCATGGAACAGGAACTTCCAGGAGCTGCTCGACATTCCCGACACGTTCCTCGCGCCGCGGCCGGGACTGGAAGACTACGTGCGCCTGCACGTCGAGCGCGGGGAGCTCGGCCACGACAATCCCGACGAGGAGATCGAGCGCTACCGGGAGCGCGCCAATCGGGCATGGTCGGCCGAGCGGACCCGGCCCGACGGCAGGACGCTCGAAGTGCGCAACAACCCGGTGCCGGGCGGCGGCGCGGTGCTGATCTACAGCGACATCACCGAGCGCAAGAAGGCCGAGGCGGAGATCCGCGCTGCGCGCGACGCGGCCGAAGCGGCGCTCGACAAGCTCAAGGCAGCACAAGCCAACCTGGTGCAGTCCGAGAAGATGGCCTCGCTGGGCCAGCTCACCGCGGGCATCGCGCACGAGATCAAGAACCCGCTGAACTTCGTCAACAACTTCGCCACGCTTTCGGTCGACCTGCTCGACGAGCTGAAGGAGGTGGCAGGGCCGGCGCTGGCCACTCTCGACGAGGACAAGCGCGCCGAGCTCGACGAGACGATGGAGCTCCTGACCGGCAACCTCGGCAAGATCGCCGAGCACGGCAAGCGCGCCGATGGCATCGTCAAGAGCATGCTGAGCCACAGCCGCGGCGGGACGGGCGACTGGGCACCGTCGGACATCAACGCGCTGGTCGAGGAGGCGCTGAACCTCGCCTATCACGGCGCGCGCGCGCAGGACAAGGAGTTCAATGTCACCCTGGAGCGCGACTTCGAGAAGGCGAGCAAGCCCATCGAGGTCGTGCCGCAGGACGTGACGCGCGTGTTCCTGAACTTGTTCGGCAACGGCTTCTACGCCGCCAACAAGCGTCGGCTCGGCGCCCGGGAGTCGGGCTTCCGGCCGACCCTCACGGTCACGACGCGCGAGACCGGCGATGGCGTGGAGGTCAAGGTGCGCGACAACGGCACCGGCATTCCGCCCGAAGTGCGCGAGAAACTGTTCCAGCCCTTCTTCACCACCAAGCCGACCGGCGAGGGTACCGGGCTCGGCCTGTCGATCAGCTACGACATCGTCACGCAACAGCATGGCGGCACGATCGGGGTCGAGAGCGAAGTGGGGAAGTTCACCGAGTTCACTGTGCGCCTGCCGCGAAGCCGGCGTGTCGTTCCTGCGGAGAAAGTCTGATGAGCGTGAGCATCCTTGTGGTCGATGACGAGGCCGACGTGGCCGAGCTGTTCCGGCAGCAGTTCCGCCGCGAGGTGCGGCAGGGCCGTTATGTCATCCACTTCGCCCAGTCGGCCGAGGAGGCGCTCGACAAGCTGGGCGACGGCATCGAGCCCGAGCTGATCGTGGTCTTCTCCGACATCAACATGCCCGGCATGGACGGGCTCAGCCTGCTGCGCAAGGTCAAGGAGCGGCGAGCCGATCTGCCGGTGATCATGGTGACGGCCTATGGCGACGACGAGCGGCGGCGCAAGGCGGCCGAGTTCGGCGCCCGCGAATTCGTCACCAAGCCGGTGGACTTCGATCTCCTGAAACAACAATTGCAGCAACTGGGCTCGCCATGATGTCTTTGCCGGGAGCGCGCCACTCCAGTGGCGCATCTTCCTTCTCTTCTCAAGACCACATGAGCGCGACTGGAGTCGCGCGCTCCCGGCCATGACAGAACCCGCCAAGATCCTCGCCGTCGACGACGAGCCCGACTTCGAGCTGCTGATCAAGCAGCGCTTCCGCCAGCGCATCCGCAAGGGCGACCTCGCCTTCCGCTTCGCCCGCCACGGCGAGGAGGCGCTGTCGGTGCTGGCCGAGGAGCCCGACATCGGCCTGTTGCTGCTCGACATCAACATGCCGGTGATGGACGGGCTCACGCTGCTGTCGGAGCTGCGCACGCGACGGTCGCCGGCGCGCGCCGTCATCGTCTCGGCCTATGGCGACATGGCCAACATCCGCACCGCCATGAATCGCGGCGCCTTCGATTTCGTGACCAAGCCGGTCGATCTCAACGACCTCGAGGTCACGATCGACAAGACCCTGGAGACCATCGCCCAGGTGCGCGAGCTCGACCAGCAGCGCGCCGAGGCGGAGCGGGCGCGCGCCAACCTCTCGCGCTATTTCTCGCCCAACATCGTCGACCTCCTGGCCGAGAGCGACGAGCCGCTGGGGCCGGTGCGGCGCCAGCAGGTCGCGGTGCTCTTCGTCGACATCGTGGGCTTCACGACCATGGCCGAGGCGATGACGCCGGAAGACGTGGTCGGCCTGCTGCGCGAGTTCCACGAGCGCATGGCGGGCCAGATCTTCGCCTGCGGCGGCACCATCGAGAAATATATCGGTGACGAGATCTTCGCCGTGTTCGGCCTGCCGACCGCGAGCCCGCACGATGCGCTGAATGCGCTGCGCTGCGCCGGCCTGATGCTGAAGGAGCTCGCGGCGTGGAATGCCGAGCGCACGGCCGCGGGCAAGCCGCCGCTCGGCATCGGCATCGGCGTCAATTACGGCCCGGCGGTGATGGGCGATGTCGGGTCCGAGCACACGCTCGCCTTCACCGTGATCGGCGACACGGTGAATATCGCGAGCCGCCTGCAGACGCTGACGCGCGAGCTCAAGACGCCCCTGATCGTGGCCGACGCGGTTCTCAGGCAGATCGGCAAGGGGCCGTTGCCGCTCGCGCTGCAGGACCGGGGCAATCAGGAACTGCGTGGCCGCAGCGGCGCGATTCATATCTGGACTGCAAGCGGGTGAGGAGATGGCAGGCAGGTCGATGAAACGGCGCCATGGGCTGCGACTCCTGGGCGGCGCCGCGTTTGCACCGCTGGCGGCCCAGGCGCAGCCGAAGGCCGTGGGCAAGGTGGGCTATGTCATGCTTGGCCCGCCGCAGGCCACGGCGTCACGGCTGGAAACCCTCCGTAGCGGTTTGCGTCTGGCTGGCCCGGCGATTGGACAGGCCGAAATCGTCGACGAGACCACCGCGGGCGATCCCACCCGCGTCGTGCCGCTGGTCAGCCAGGTGCTGGCCAGGCGGCCGGCCGTATTCGTCGCCGCCGGACCGGCGCTCCTGCGGGCGGCCTATCAGGCGGGCCGCGGCATTGCGATTGTCGCCTACGATTTCGAGACCGATCCGGTCGCCGAGCACTACGCCGAGAGCATCGCCCGACCGGGAGGCAATGTGACGGGCGTATTCCTCGATGTGCCCGACTTCGTCGGCAAATGGATCGAGTTTCTGCGCGAATGCCTGCCGCGACTCCGCCGCCTGGCGCTGGTCGGCGATCCCGGCGCAGGGACGACGCAGGCCGACACGCTGGGCCAAATCGCCGCCAAGTTCGGTATCGCCACCGTGCGGATCGACGTGCGCGTGCGCCAGGACCTTGCCGGCGCCATGGCGACCGCCCGGGAGCGCGGCGTGGATGCCGTGGTCCTGCTGTCCTCGCCGCTGGTCTTCGTCAACAACAGCGAACTCGCGGAGCTGGCGCTGCGCCACCGCCTGCCCGCCATCACCATGTTCGCCGACTTTGCGCAAAGCGGCGGGCTCCTGTCATATGGGCCCGACCTGCTGGGCGCGCTGCAACAGGCGGGCGCGATGGCGGGCAAGCTGCTGGCTGGCGCCGCGCCCGCCACCCTGCCGATCGAGCGGCCGATGACCTTCGAGCTGATTGTCAACGTTGCGACGGCGGAGAAGCTGGGCGTCACCGTGCCGCTCGCGCTCAGGGCACGGGCCAACGAGGTCGTGGAGTAGATGCCCCGGGGCCTTCGCGATGCGCGCACGGCGCGCCTTGCTCGTTATCCTCGCTTGCTATGCGCTTACGGCCGCGCGCAGCGGTCGGCGATGTTCTTGGCGTCGGAGCCGGCGTCGGTCGTCGGCCCGCCATAGATGCTGCGATAGGCGACCTCGGTCGCGTTGCCCTGGATCTGCCGCACGTCGAACGTGCCCATCACCGCGCCGGTCGGATTGGTGACGACGATGCTCGCCCGGCCCGGTGAGAAGCTCGGCGTGACGGTGAGCAGCGGGCGCTGCTGGCGCTGGACGATACAGTTCGCCATCTGCTCCCAGTTCGCCTGGTAGACCGCGGTCCAGGTCGGTGGCTTCTGGTCGAGCTGGCTGACGGATTGGCAGGCGGTCACAGCGAAAAAAGCGGCGAAGGCGGGGGGCAGCTTGCGGTTCATGCACGCAAGATGCCCGAAACCCTATGTCGTTGCCACAGGTCGGTTGCGCAACGCATCCCGCGCCCGCGTCGTTGATGGAACCGCGAAAGGTTGGTTCCCATGAAGTGTCGCCCCCTCTTCGGGCTGTTGATCGCGGCGGCAGCCCTGGGCTTGGCTGCGCCTGCGATTGCCCAGAGCGGCAATCACGGCGACGGCCACGCCGAGATGCATTCCACCTACAGGCAATGGAAGGATTTGCGCGGCTATTCGTGCTGCGATGACGGCGATTGCCGGCCGACCCGTGCCGACAAGGGCGATGATGGCCGCTGGCGCGCCTGGATCGATGGCAGGTGGGTTCCGGTGCCGCCCGACACGGTGCTGAAGATGCCGTCACCAGACGGTCGCAGCCATGTCTGTATGTCGCCCGGCGCCGTCGAGCCGCGTTGCTTCGTGCCCGGCGAGCCGCGGAGTTAGCCTACGAAGTCAGGCTACCGCTGCGTAAAGACCTCGCGCGCCTGGCCGCGGCCCGGCGCCGGCACGGCGATGACGTTGCCGTGGCGGTCGACCGGATTGCCGTGCCGGTCGTAGGCCTCGCCCGCGGTCATGCCGTGGTCCGACGCGACCTGCGGCTCGATTGCGCAGCGCACCACCATCGCCTGCTGCTGCATATAGCGCACGCATCCGTCCGTCGCATTGCTGGCGCGCGCGATCGATTGGTCCTGGGAAATCGCCGGTCCTGCCGACAGCGCGATGGCGACCAGGCAGGTCCCGAAAATGGCTCGCATTGGCATGGCTTCCCCTCGCGACGAGGCTCTTGATCGGGCTGCCAATGTTCAATGCTCTCAGGGGCGGAAAGTTGCCGGCGTCAAAACGACCCCACTGCGCGCTTGACCTCCTCGTACAGCAGCCGGTGCCCGGCCGCCGAGAAATGCGCATCCCCCGGGATGAAATACTTGCCGGCCGCCGCCGCCGCCGGTTCCTGGAAGAAGGACGGGAACCCGTTCACGAAGCGCACGCCGTGGTCGGCCGCCCATTTCTGCCAGTACGTCACCTGGACGCTGTTGCGGTCGCCCGCCCTGACGTTGTCGGGCCAGGGATAGACCACCAGCGTCAGGCGGCATCCCCACTCGCGGCAGAGCGCCACGCTCTTCTCAAGGTCCTTGCCCGCGAGCTCGAGCCCGCGGCGGCCGTACTCGTCCATCACCTTGGGATCGAGGCTCCACCGCCCGCGCCAGCTCTCGTCGGGCGCGGCCGAGCCGAACGGCATGGCGAGCCAGAGATTGTAGAGCAGCCGGAAGGTCGCGAAGTTGCCCAGCAACCACTGGCCGGTGTCGAACCAGTGCTGCGACGGCGTCATGGCGACCGTGCCGTCCGGCTGCTCGCGATAGACCACCGCCTCGTCGATGATGTCGGACATGTCGAGGAAGATGTAGATCTCGGTCGGCTTCAGCCCGAGCTTCTCGGCCGACGCCTTCAGCTTACGCCAGTAGATGACGGGCGCGAAGGAGAGCACGCCCAGGTTCCACGCCGCCTTGCCTTCGCGCTGGGCGTCGCAGGCGATCAGGCCGGCGAAGGTCTGCTCGTAGGGCACGCCCAGCCCCTCGGTGAAGGAATCGCCGATCACGAAGATGGCGGGCTTGGCCTTGTCGGCCTCGCCCGGCGCGCAGGCGCCGGTGCGAAAGCCGTAGCGGTCGGTGCGAAAGGGATAGAGCGTCCGCCCCCACGGCCGCATCGAGTTCTGGTTGGGCGCGAGATCGTGATGCCACGGCGCGTGAACGTAGGCCTGGGTGTAGGCCGAGGCCGCATCCGCCCAGTTCTTTTTCCAGTCGGCGAACACGGTCGCCAGCAGGACGTAATCGAGGGTGAGCGTGACCGCGATGACGAGGGCGACCTGGCCCAGAACCTGCAGCACGCGGCGGATCCAGGGCCGTGGTTTCGCGTCGGGGATATCGGTGGGCTGAACGGCGGTCATGCTAGGTACAACGATACGACGAAACTCGACAAAAGTGGGGCGTCATGAAGCGGGGGCATGCTCTTCCCGTCCGCCGGCGGGCATGTTCCTCTCCCCCTTGGGGGAGGGGGCGGCGAGTTCACCGTGCTGCGCAAGCCCTTCCTGCTGGCTGAGCTCAGCCGCGCCGCCGCCCGCATGATCGCCGACATGGGCGAACCCTGCGCTCTTCGTGGCGAAGCAGCGGGCTCAGCCGCCGCTGCCGGGCGCGTTGTAGTCGAGCGCCTCGAGCAAACTCTTTTCGGCGACGGCAACGGCCCGCATCACTGGCTCCGCCGCAGCCGGCGGACAGCCGGCATGCTCCAGCGAGCGGCGGGCCGCGTACAGCGCCTGCAACGCCAGGTTCATGCGCGGATGGTTGTGGCGTCCGCCCGGCGTGCGCACGACCAGGCTGTCGGGCGAGGGTGCCACCGTGCGTCCGACCAGCCGCTCGAAGGCCTCGATCGCCGTGCCCGCCGCGGCGTTGGCCTTGGCGCGTCCGGGGCCGAAATTGTCCTTGGCCGACGCGGTCTGCGTGCGCACGATCTCGAGGTTGTCGCGCACCGCCTGGATGTCGGCCATCGCCATGCGGCAATCGCCGTCGGCCGCGCGGCTCGCGCACGGGGCCGCCATCAAGAATGATGCCACGATCGTTGCAAGAAGTATCGATCTCACCCCCGCACCGTACCACCGTTCGGCGTCCACCGAAGAGACGGCGCCGCGATCGCCTGATACAGTCGGGCCATGCCCGACACCCTGTACCAGAACCCGCGCCCCGCCGGCCGCGACGGCGAGACGGTGATCACCAGCACCTGCGGCCACAATTGCGGCGGCCGTTGCGTGGTCAACGCCCATGTCGTCGACGACCGCATCGTCAGGATCTCGACCGATCCGGCGCGCTGGCAGCCCGACCTGCCGCCGCTGCATGCCTGCGCCCGCGGCGTCGGCCAGATCGAGCGCGTCTATCACCCCGATCGCCTGCTGCACCCGCTTCGCCGCACCGGCGCGCGCGGTTCTGGCCAGTTCGAGCGCATCACCTGGGACGAGGCGCTGGGCCACATCGCCCGCGAGATGCGCCGTATCCGCGAGACCTACGGCAATGCCGCCTTCGTCGACCTGTCGCGCACCGGCAGCACCTCGATGCTCCACGGCACCGCGGCGCTCGCCAAGCGCTTCTTCTACAAGTTCGGCGGCTGCACCGAGCTCTGGTCCAACATGTCGGCTGAATCCGAGGTCTTCGCCGTGCGCATGACCTTCGGCGCCAAGGCCGACTACAAGAGCGCCGGCCGCGAGCCCACCGACTATGTGAACTCCAAGTTCATCCTGATGTGGGGCTGGAGCCCGGCCGACGGCACCTTCGGCACCGGCACCTTCCAGTACCTCAAGGAGGCCAAGCGCCGCGGCGTGCGCATCGTCGCCGTCGATCCGCGGCGCACCCGCACCAGCCAGGCGCTGGCCGAGGAGCACATCTTCATCAAGCCCTCGACCGACGCCGCCGCCCTGATCGCCATGGCCTATGTCATCGTGAGCGAAGGCCTGCACGACCAGGCCTACTGCGACCGCCATGTGCTGGGCTTCGACGAGGCGCATCTGCCCGAAGGCGCGCCCGCCGGCGCCTCCTACAAGTCCTACCTGCTGGGCGAGAGCGACGGCGTCCCCAAGACTCCCGAATGGGCCGAGGTGCGCTGCGGCATTCCCGCCGAGACCATCCGCCGCCTCGCCATCGAGTTCGCCACCAGCAAACCCGCGGCCCTGCATTGCGGCTACGCCCCCGGTCGCACCGCCTACGGCGAGCAGTTCCACCGCGCCGCCTATGCCCTGGCGGCGATCACCGGCAACATCGGCATCGTCGGCGGCAATTCCGGCGTCAGCAACGGCTCGACCGGCCGCGCCGGCATCAAGGGCCTGCCGACCGGCAGCAATCCCATCGACTCCAAGGTGGCGACGCCGCTGCTCGCGGACCTTCTCGCCAAGGGCAAGTCCGGCGGCTATCCGGCCGATATAAAAATGCTCTATTCGGCGGGCGGCAATCTCTTCAACCAGTGCCCCAACGCGAACAAGATGGCGGCCTCGCTCGACGGCGTGGAGCTGTTCGTCGCCCAGGACAATTTCCTGACGCCGACGGCGCGCCACGCCGACATCGTCCTGCCGGCCACCACCTTCTGGGAGCGCAACGACGTGCACACGCCGTGGGCCGGCGCCGGGCACTACGCGATCTACATGAAGCAGGCCATCCCGCCGATGGGCGAGTGCCGCGACGACCGCGCGATCTTCGCCGAGCTGGCGCAGCGGCTCGGCATCAACGACTACGACGACAAGACCGAGGAGCAGTGGCTGCGCGAGCTGACGAAGGACGCCATCGGCGACTTCGAGTCCTTCAAGGCCGCCGGCGTCGCCCGCTTCTCAGCCCCCGAGAGCGCCGTGGCCTTCGCCGATCAGATCCGCGATCCCGACAACCACAAGTTCACGACGCCCTCCGGCAAGATCGAGATCTATTCCCAGGCGATGGCGGCCAAGCCCGATCGCTATGGCCTCGGCGCCATGCCGCCGATCCCGACCTGGTTCGATCCCGTCGCCCCCGACGCCAAGTACCCGCTGATGCTGTGCAGCCCCAAGTCGCGGGCGCGCACCCATTCGATCCACGGTAACCAGCCGCTGCTCTCGCGCGTCGATCCTGACGATGTGTGGATGAATCCCGATGATGCGAAGGCGCGGGGAATCGAGAACGGACAGAAGGTGCGCGTCTTCAACGACCGCGGCTCGACGCTGCTGCCGGTCAGGGTGACGCCGCGCATCGCGCCGGGCGTGGTCTCGATCAAGGAGGGCGCCTGGTTCACCCCCGACGCCACCGGCACCGACACCGAAGGCTGCGCCAATGCGCTGGCCGACGACCGCGCGGCACCCTGCGGCGCCACGACCTACAACACCAACCTCGTCGACGTCGAACGGGCGTAAGGGAGCGCGGGCCTCCGGCCCGCATCAAGATCATGAGCGGGCCAGAGGCCCGCGCTCCCTTGCCTAAGCGTAATGCATCCCCGGATCGGGCCGCGGGAAATCGCCGATGGTCTCGAGGAAGCCCCGGAACTCCTTCACCGAGGCCCGGTTCAGCTGTCCGAAGATCGACTTGCTGTTCACGAACGGACCCCAATGGTTGATGGTGATCCGGAGCAGCCGCACCGTGTATTCGATGGCGAAGGTGTGGTTCGTCTTCATTCCGGTGATGAAGGTCTGGTCGTCGGTGGCGCCCAGCGTATCCTGGACGAAGTCCGTCAGGCTCTGGCCGTTGCCCATTGAATCGGCCGAGACCTGCCACGCGCCGGCTTCTTCATTGTGACTGGTCTTCGCCTGCGGCTTGCCGCCGTCGACGCCGTGATTCCAGTCCCACATGCTTTCGAGCCCGGCCAGGCACCGCAGCACCTCGAGTATCACCGCCTTGCGATGCGCCCCGATCCCGTACGGTCCCAGCTGCCCGACGACGGCGGAGTAGACGTCGAACACCGCGTTGGGCTGGAAGAGCTCCTCGGGCGCGAGCAGCGCCCAGTCCACCAGCTCGTCGAGGAACGGCGTCGGCGGCTTCGAGCCGCTCACGCGCGCCAGGCAGGCGCTGTACTGTCTCGGCATCGGGACCTCCGTTGTGTGTTCTGGCGGCGTCTTTTCTCGCTGTCGATGAAACCAAAATCCGACAACAACTATCGATACGCTACGGGCACGGCACCAATGGCGCTCCATCCGGGCGCGATTGCGGCGGTTTCCTTGAGAATTCCTTGAGACGATCAGAGGTCACGATGGCGGCGCTCACCTTCTCGGACATTGGCGAAGTCGGCAGCAAGGGCCGCACCGGCGGCTCGTACCTGGTTCAGGTGACGGACGGCGGCGTCAACGCCAACGCCGTCGTCTATTCCGGCATCCTGAACGAGGACGTCGACGGCGCGCCGCGCTGCTACGGCGTGTTTCCGACCGATGCCGGGATCGACGAGCTGCGCAACGCCACCAGCGACGAGAACGCCCAGTTCAATCCATTGCCCGCGGGTCAGGTGGCGCACCCCTGGAAGTGGGTCGGCGTCGCGAACATGACCCACCAAGAGGCCGCCGAAGCCGGCATTCTCGCCCGCCTCGACGAGCGGTCCGAGCTGGCGGGCCGCAACCGGCCGGGCGCGCCGCTCAACGACGCCAAGCGCTTCCCGCCGAAATTCCCGGTGAAGCGCGCCGACAATGCCGGCTTCTACGTTTCGACCACCGCCCTGGTGAAGAACGCCTCGCTTCCCGAGACCGACCCCGGCCATTGGTGGGATGCGACCGCCGTCAACTACGGCGCGCTGACGCCGCCGCTGCGCGACCTCGGCGTCGAGCTCGGCGATTTCGGCATCGCCATCCGCCGCGACAACGGCACCAGCCGCACGTTCTTCTTCGCCGATTCGGGCAACGGCCAGAAGATCGGCGAGATGTCGAGCATGCTGTTCCGCGCGCTCTATCCCGGCAACAACCAGGAGGAGCTGCTCGCCTCGTTCATCGTCTTCCCGGGATCACGCACCCGCCCGATCACCAGCGACCCGGCGCGCACGGTGCGCCGGCTGCTGGGCGACCTCTCGACCACCTCGAACGTCGGCACCATGATCGACATCATGGCCGCCGGCACCTCCTTCGCCCGCCTGAACGCCACGCCTGAGCTCATGTATGAGATGAACGACGTGCAGCCCGCGCGGCCGCGCAAGCTCGCCGACATGATGCATCGGGCGCCCGGCCTGGATGTGGGCCGCAACGCCGGGCGCAGCAAGAAGATCGCCGACGCCCTGCAGACCCACGGCTACGATCCGGTCGCCGCCCAACGCGCGGCCGATGCCGCGCGGCCGACGCTTGGGCTCTCGGTGCCGCCTCCGTCGGCGGAGATCATGAATCTCAAGATCCCGAAGCCATAGCCCGCGTTTCGGGCCTCGTGGCTGCTACCTCTCCAGCCACACGTCCTCGAACCGCCAGTTGTTGTAGATGCTGTTGATGTGCAGCGTGACGTTCTTCACCTGCGGCTGCCAGCACCCGGCGGCGCGGCCGTAAAAGATGATCGGCCGCGCGATCTCGGCCTGCAGCTTGTGGTCGATGTCCCACACCATCTGCTGGCGCTTCTTGCGGTCGAGCTCGCGCGACTGGGCCTGGAACAGCTTGGTCATCTCGGCATTGCAGTAGCCGTTGTAGTTGCGCAGCGAGCCGCAGCCGTAGTTCTCGAACAGCGCCACGTCGGGGTCGTCGACCGCCACGCCGCTGAGGTTGAGCGCCACCGCATAGTCCTTCTTGAACACGCGGTTATAGTAGACGGCGGTGTCGATGATCTCGAGCTCGCCGTCGACATAGACGTGCTTCAGCTGGTCGATCAGGATCACCGCCGGGTCCCTGAAGGTCGCGATGTTGCGCGTGCTGACTTTGACCTTCAGCCGCTTGTCGGGCCCGTAGCCCGCCTCCTGCATCAGCTTTTTCGCTTCCTCGCGCGCCTGGGCGACGTCGCCGTAGCCCGGCAGGTCCTTCATCATCTCCGGCGTCATGCCCCAGGCCCCGTCGGGCGGCGGCAGCATGATGCCGGCCACCTGGTCCTCGCCCTCGCTCAGGATGTCGATGAACGACTTGCGGTCGAGCGTCAGCGCCAGCGCGCGGCGGATGCGGGCGTCGTTGAAGGGCGGCGCCTCGGCATTGATGATCAGGTTGGTGCTGACGCCGCTCTCGCGCATGGTGCACTGCGCCTGCGGCGCGTCCTTCTTGATGTTTTTAAGGAGCGGCACCGTGACGTCGGCCGGGAAGGTCATGTCCTGCTTGCCGGCGATGAAGGCCAGCATGCGCGTGCCGCGGTCGGGCATGATGGTGAACTCGATGCCGTCGAGATAGGGCCTGCCCTTCTTCCAGTAGTCCGGGTTCTTGGTGAGCTTGATGCCCTCGTTCATCTTGAACTCGGCGAGCTTGAACGGGCCGGTGCCCACCGGCCGACGGCGCATCTGGTCGGGCGGCACGTGGCAGGGATAGATCGGCGTGTAGCCCGAGGCGAGCAGGGCCAGCAGCGAGGGCTGCGGCGCCTTGAGATGGAAGGTCGCCTGGGTGTCGGAGTCGGCCGTGACCTTCTCGACGTTGGTCCACCACGAGGCGCGCGGATTGCGGCGCAGCTTGCCCTCGCTCTCGCCGCCAAGCAGCAGGTCGAAGGTGCAGGCGACGTCCCTGGCGCTGAACGGCTTGCCGTCGTGCCACGTCACGCCCTCGCGCAGGGTGAATACCAGCTTGGTGTTGTTGTCCGTCCACTGCCACCTGGTGGCGAGGTCGGGCACGATCGAGTCGAGGCTGTTCCTCGGTACGTGCTGATCGAACAGGACCAGGTTGTTGTAGAGCGACATGAACGGCACGGCGACCGACACCGTCGCCTCCTCGTGAATCGAGGCGCTGGGCGGCGAATCCATGTGCTGGATCTTCAGGATGCCGCCCGTCTTCTGGGCGGCGGCCGGGCTCGCGACGGCGAGCGCCAGCACGGCGACGATGGCGCCGAGGCGACCGTTATGGGTCTTCATTGTTCCTCCCTTTGTCTTGGAGGAAGTCTAGCCCATCGCCGTGGGGAATGGGGCACAAGGTCCGGAAGATCGTGATCTGACGTGCTAAACTAGGAACGATGATGTCCGCCAGGTTCATCGTGAACATTGTCGGCGTAATCGGCTGGCTGATGGCCGCCGTGTTCGCCTATGCCTTTCTCACGCTGTTCGGATTCTTCGGGGTCGGGTTCTACGGCCTGCTCCTGCTGTTCATCTGCGTTCAGGTCGAGCTGGAGCCGGCAGACGTCGCCAGCGATCGATGGCGGCGATGGACGACCTTCTTCAAGGCCCTGGGCCTCCTCCTGACCGTCGGTGGTTTCGGCGGCTTTCTCTGGTTCCAGCTGCGCTGAGCGGCCGGCTCTGCCGCCGTACGCTATCGAACAGACCATTGATTCTTGCATCCCGGCGGCAGCTACTTCTTCGATGCCGGATATGCCTGAGCGAGGTTCGGAACTCGCCACCATCCTCGAACTGTCCTCGGTCGGGCTGGCGCGCTGCAGTGCCGATCTTCGCTACCTCGCCGCCAACGTCCGGGGGCGGCGGTTCAACCGGTGACGATCTCGCCGTTCACGACCTTGGGGAACTGGTCGAAGTGACCCTTGAACGTCTTCAGGCGCGGCGTCGCCACGATGGCGGCCGTGCCGACGGCGAACTCGAGGATCATCAGTGCGATCGATTCGGCATTGTGCAGCTTGAACCACTTGCCGATGCCGAGGAAATGGCCCTGGAAGGCATAGGCGTTGTCGTTGATCTCGATGCCGGTGTTGTCGCGCGGGCCGACGAAGTGGCACATCTCGTGGATCACGGTCCATTGCTTCTCGACCGGGGCCGGCTGGTTGGTGAAGATCGGCCCGAGGAACACCGTGTGGCCCGGCGCCTTTATGGTCACGCCCTTGTCGACATAGATCTGGAACTGCTTGGTCGAGAGCTTGTCGCCGCCGCGCACGGTCCAGGCGATGACGCCGGGGTCGGCCTTGGGATCGAACATGATGATGCTGTCGATGCCCTGCGCGCCGAAGGCATTGGCCCGCGACACCTGGAAGTGGATGGCCGACACGATCTTGAGCAGGAAGGCGGCGTCGCTCGAGGTCACCTTCACCTTGGCGGTCTCGAAATGCTTGTTCAGCCACGCCATGGTCGTCGGCGTCTGATGCAAGAGCTTGAAGCGCAGCATCATCAGCGTGCGCTCGAGATCCTTCAGGATCTGCTTTCCCTCCGCCACCATCTGGTCGCCGGTCTGCGGCTTCGGCGGCGTCGTCGAGGGCGTACCGGCCGCCTGGCCGGGCCGGCCGTCGAGGCCAAGCCGGCCGGCGGGGACGTCCTCCGACTCGCAAATGAACTTGGTCAGCGCCTTGATGGTCGGCCCATGCGGATCGATGCGCCCGTCCGGTCGGCTCAGCACCTCCGATTGGAACTTGTCGATCGCCGCTTGCGTCTTGGGACCGATCAGCCCGTCCTCGGCCAGCAGGAGGTCCGGTCCGCCGTCGTCCGGCGGCACCGAATTCAGGAACGCCTGGACGAGTTTGACATCGCTCTTCTTGTTCGCGCCGCCTTTGCCGACCGCCGCGCTGATCGGCTTGTCGGTGGCCTCGTGGCTGCAGAAGAAGCACGTCCTGAAGGATGAATGCGCGACCAGCGACATATTTGCCGTCTCCCTCGAAACAAGAAGCGACAAGGCCGGCCCCCCGGCCGCCTTGGCGACGCCAAGCAGTATGGCTCAGTCGTAAGCGCAATTTTGTGGGCTGTCCGTGCGCATCGTCACAAAGCGCGGGACGCGTCGACAATTTTCACCTCTGACTGGCAAACACGCCCGACGCCTTGTAGGAGGACTGGTTGGTGCCGATCGCGAAGGTCCCCGCCTGGTACTTCACGGCATCGCCGGGTGCGGCGAAGAAGCCGCCGTTCAGCGCGCCCGACTGTCCGCCGCCCGTGAAGTTGCCGGTGAAGGTCTGGCCGGCCGTGCCCGGCGTGCCTTGCGTCGCGCCCTGGTAGCCGCGGCCATCGAAGCTGCCGGTGAAGGCGCCGGAGCGCGTCGCGAAGTTCCAGATGTTCTGGTAGCTGCCCGAGCTGCCGTGGACCTGGCCGTTGTTGTTCACGATGCCCGACATGAAACCCGAATAGGTCGCGGTGCCGGTAAGAGGCATCTGGATCGCCGTGGTCGGCGTGCCGGCGACATAGGCGCCGACCGCGGTGTAGGTGGTCTGCGGAGCGTTGGGGTCGGGGACCTTGCTGCCCCACCAGCCCCAGCTCAGGAATTCGCAGGCGCAGGCGCCGGGTGTGCCTTGGGCCGGGATCTGGAAGGGAATGGGCGCGGCGCTGGCCGTCGCGATCACGCTGGTGTCGGTCGCCTGCGTGGTTCGACCCTGCGTTTGCCAGGACGACAGCCGCGAGATGTCGTTGTACTGCGTGACCATGATGTAGGTCTTGTCGTCGATGAAGCTGCTGTTGGCCGTGCCGCGTCCGCCGAGGCCACCCAGCTGCAAGGTGGTGGTCGAGGGCACGGCCGGCCCTGAGAGGTTGCTCACCGCGATCGTGCCCCTGGCCTCGCCGGTGGCCGCGTCGGTGGTGATCGAGATCGCACCCGGCGCCAGCAGGTTGGGCGAGGTCGACGGCGTGACGGTGCTGCCGGGCTGCCCGAAGGCGACGCCCGCCACGAAGCCGGTCAAAGTCTGGCTGGTGCGCGACGTGCCGGGCGGCGTGGGCAGCGCCGGAGGCGGCAGCGTCGGAGGCAGCACCGTCGGCACGGCAGACGCCGTGACGACCGGCTGGCTGCGCGGATTGCCGGCCGCCGCGGCGATCACTGTGACGGTCACCGCCGCCGTCGTCTGCCGGCCGGTTTGCAGCACCTCGGCATTGGCGTTGCTGAGCGCGGTGGTGAGCGTGTTGCTCGCGACGTTGGGCGGCCCGCTCGGCCCAACGGCGGGAGCCTGGCCGGAATTCTGGCTGGAGAAGCCGGACCTTTCCGACGAGGCGTCGGCGCTCTTGTTGCCGTTTGACGCAGCGCCTTCGAGCTGCTTCAGGGCGCCGGCGAGGCCGCCTTGCTTCACGAGCGCCGGTGCGCCCGGTGCGGCGCCGGCATTGGCGATGATCTGCGATCCCGCCCGCGTCGCGGTCTGGGTGACGCCGGCGCTGGTCATGCTCATGCTGGCGCCGAACACGAAGTCGGCCACCGTCCTGGTCTGGGTCACCGACACGATGGTGATGCCGCCGCGGATGCCGATGGTGCCCGACGGCGTGCTGATGGTGATCGGCTGCTTCTTGCTGATCTTGCCGCCGACCAGGCGGAAGACGCCCTGCGTCGCGCTGATGGCGAGATCGCCGGTGTGAGCGGCCGGATCGAAGACGAAGCGATCGATGGTGACACGCGCATTGGGACCGACGGTGAGCGAGCTGCCGTCGAGGAAGACCAGGTGGGCGCGGTCGTTCGCACGGGTCGTCACCAGCTCGTTCGCCTGCACGTCGATGCCGATGCGCAGGATGCGCTCCTGCTCGTTGGGCGGCTTGCCCAGCGGATCGCCATCGGCGGCCGAGGTGACGCCGACGCGGGCGAGGCCATCGAGGGGGCCGACGCAGATCGCCATCAGGCAGGTCAGGACCCCACCCAGCCGCCGCCGCCCGGTCGCGCAAGCCATCGATGTCTCCCTGTTCCACCGCCGACCCTAGAGCAAGTCGGCGGCGGAAGCGGGGTCGCGCGCGCACCGTCACGATGTGATCACACCTGGCAGTGTCGATGGCGCCCTCGTTGGCTTTGAACTCAGCGTGTCGCCAGTGACGCAGATAGTGACGCAGATCACGCCGGCGCTCCTGGTTGCGGACTTGTTTGCATGTCTCGGCAACCAAAGGTGGACTGAATCATTTTATCCACCTCACGCGGGAGCATGCGCACGGTGTTGAAGCAGAAAATCACGACGATCTGCGAGGCGGCCGCCACCGGCTCGGCGATGCTTCTTCTGCCCGCTGCCGTCATGGACCTGATCTTCGGCAGCAGCCTGCTCGACCTCCTGTCGCCCATGACGCTTTTGGTCGCGGCCATTGCGGCGATCGTCATTGGTGCCCAGGCATCGCTGACTGCCGGCTCGGACTGACGGGCCAAAGGTACGCCGGCAACGATGCCTCTTCTGCCATGGACGGCGCTCGTGGAGACAAGCGGTCAGGCGCACCTCGTGGTCGCGGCCGTCGACCCGGACTCTCAATCGGACGCCCGCACCGAGCTGGAATTGCTGAAGCGCCTCCTGCGCAAGCTGAAGGTCGAGGGGGACTACGCCGCGACCATCGCGCGAACGCCGCAAGGCGCCGAGATCTGCTGCGCCTTCGTACGCTCGAGCGACGCCGATCGTTTGGCTGCGTTCGGCGACGCGAGGCCAAGCGCGATTGGCGCGGCCTGGGCCACTGCCCGCCGGTTCATTCTTGACGCATCGGCGCGTCAGCGGATCACCGAGGTAGCCGGCCCGCCGCAAGCGCGCCGGCCCTTGCCAACGCGGTGAAGGACGCCCTGGTGCGTAAGGGCGTCCCGGCGCAGGCGATCACGGTGATCGGCACTTCGCCAAGCGGAGCCCTGACCCATCGGCGATGTCGATGGGTCTCTTTTTGAGTGCCAACGGTTCGATATTCGCGTCCAGCCGAAACCGTGCTCGGCCGCGCGGAGTTGCTGTCATGCCGGCGTTTCCTCGTTTGCGCTGGCCGGTCCGGCTCCGCGCTATGACGGTTCCCCGCACGAGTGTTGGAGCCGGACCACTTGCCCTGCGATGCTCATGTCCGATCTCCTTCGTACGGAAGGAGGAAGGCCGTCCGAAGGCGTGCTCCGGACCCTGGCTGCTCCCGCGCATCGTATCGTGGCCGCCGGATGGGGTCCTCGCATCGACGCTCAAAGAATGGCACAACCCGTCATGACGGGAGCGTGGTCGTCGATGCCGGGCTCGATAGTCCGCCGAAAATCCAGATCGAGCTCGAGTTCCGCCGGTATTCCACCCTGCTCTAGAGGAGCGAGACGATGAAAGACCTGGCCGGCAAGACCGCCTTCGTCACCGGCGCTGCCTCGGGTATCGGGCTCGGCATCGCCACGGCGCTCGCCCAGGCAGGCGTCAAGGTGATGCTGTGCGACATCGAGGAGGCGGCGCTCCAGGCGGCGGTCGAGGGGTTGAAGCGCACCAATGCCGACGTCGCCTCGGTGAAGGCCGACGTCTCGCTCAAGGCGGAGCTGCAAGCGGCTGCCGAGGAGACCCGCACCCGCTACGGCAACGTCCACATCCTGGTGAACAATGCCGGCGTCACCGGCGGCGGGCCTTATGGCATGTGGACCGACGCCCGGTGGAACTGGACGCTGGGAGTCAATCTCATGGCCGTCATCTGGGGCATCGAGATCTTCGGTCCGGCGATGGAGAAGCACGGCGAGGGCGGCCATATCGTCTCCACCGCCTCGATCGCCGGCCTCATCTCGGGCAGCTCCAGTCCCTACGAGGTCACGAAATACGGTGTGGTGGCGCTGTCGGAAGGGTTGCGTCTTCAGCTCGCGCCCCGCGGCATCGGCGTGTCGGTGCTCTGTCCCGGCTTCATCCGTACCCGGATCATGAGCTCTCGCCGCAATCTGCCGGAGCGCTTCGACGATGCGACCGAGATGGCACCGCTCAGCGATGCGCTTCGCGAACGCATCAAGCACGCGAACGAGCGCATCGATCACGGCATCGACCCGCTCTATGTCGGCGAGCTGGTGCGTGAGGGCATCGAGAACGACTGGCCCTATATCTTCACCGACTGCGAATTCGAGCCCTTCATCGACGCGCGCTTCGCCGAGATCAAGCGCGGCTTCGACAGGATTCGCGACCGCCAGCCGCGGCGTTAGATACTCGGCATTCCTGCCCACGCAGAGCGTGGGCAGGGATGATCACTCAGGTCCTCGCAGCGCACCCACATCCAGTACGGTCAATGTGCGCACGACCTTGAAGCCTTTGCGCCGGTACCATGGCGGCACCACCATGACGCTGACGCGCGCCTTGCAGCCCTGGCAGCGCAGCTTGAGCGTCTTGAGGCTGCGCTGGTGCAGGTGATGCCAGTTGGCGTCGCGCGGATCGATCAGACGCTCGCGGCCGCCCGGGCAGATCGCGAGCAGGCAGAAGCCCAGCGCGGCGAAGTCGCCGATCAGGTAGTCGCCGGTGGTCGTGAGGAGCGGGAAGGGGCCGATGAACGGCTTGGGATCGTCGTCGGCCGGGCCGCGGCAAGAGCTGGCCTGCTCGTGCAGGCGCATCTTCTCATTGCGGAACGGCGGTGTCAGCCGGTAGTGGCCGAGACGCCCGCACTGCCTGCATTCGAAGTCGACGCTGCCGACGGCGACGTTCTCGAGGTCCGGCCGCTCGACCAGGTTGACGTGGTAGGCCTCGTGGCAGTGATCGCAGAACACCGCGAGGCTGAAGCCGCGCTGCCGCAGCATGCCGAAGGTCTCGCGCGGCACCTGAGGACGGATGGCTCGACGCAGGCGTGACAAGGCGGACGCTCCTTTCGTTGCGTTTCCCTGTCACTCGATTGTCTCACCCCACGCCGCGACTCTTAGCGCCGTCGCACCGCGCTGCCGAGTCCCAAACGCTGCCGGCAATGCTGGCAGTCTCGCGCGCCGTTGACTTGGGTCAAAGACCCCGGCGCCGAAGGACGCGAACATCAGCCCATCTCAAATGGATGGAGAGTCTCGCCATGCTTCGGCGCCATCTGTGGGGCTCTTTGGCCTTCGCGCTCGCGTTTGCTGCGGCGTGTATTCCGGCTTTGGTTCTCGCTCCGGTGGCACCCGCTCTCGCGCAGGGTGCCGTACTGTGCGGCTGCTATTGCGGAATTACCATAAGCCCTCCCTGCAGTGAGCAAGCGTGCAAGGCGGCGTGCGGCTACAGCGAAGGCGGCGGCGGACGCGGAGGAGGGAGCAGCGGGCCGGCGCAGGTCTACTACTGCCGGGCCGTGGCGCCCGACGGCGCCTGGGGCTGGGCTTCCTCCTCTAGCGAAAGCTGGGCGCGTCAGAACGCCCTCGCCGGATGCCGCAAGCATGCCGAGGGGTGCCGGATCGAGAATTGCCGGATCAACGATCCGACCTTGGCGCAGGCACCCCCTGCCAGCGCGCGACCGCCCGCGCCGGCGCAAAGCCCGACGACGCCCGAGGCAGCATGGTGCGCGACGTGCATCCGCAAGCTGCAAGCCGACGTCGACAAGGAGTGGGCATCCGGGCTGATACGGGTCTATGTCGGCCAGGCCATCGCTGGCTACGAGAATTGCAAGCAGAAAGCCGGCGGAATGTGCGCGGCAGGCGACCAGATGGTGGCGCGGTTGAGAGCCTGTGGAAACAAGATGTTCGACGCCTACCGCGGCTGCCTGACCGAGGCGACCGAAGTTTCCGTCGATCACTACGCGGGGACACAGCGGCCTGCCTACGATTGCTCGGTCTGCGACGATGGGCTTGAGCGCAACGTGGCGGCGCACATCGGCAATCCCAGGATGCTTGCGACGTATGTCGATCAGGCCATCGCCTATTACGAGAACTGCAGGCAGCGGGCAGGCGGCAGCTGCATGGCGGGTGACCTGCTTGTGCGGACCTTGCGAAGTGGCTGCGACCAATTCAGGCCGAAGGGGGAGGACTTCTATCACGCCTGCGTCAAGAAGGCGATCGAGCAGCGCCAGCAACAGCACTGACTGAGCAGTGACGAACGGGCCGCTTCGCTGTTTAGATCAAATAAATCCTGTCCGGCAGCTCACTGCGCTCGTCGGACTTCGCCGGGAAGTGCGTGGCCAGCACGCTCCCGCAGCGGTCGATCGCCTCGACGAAGCCGTCGGCGACGCGGCCTTGGCGCATATGCCCGATCAGGGCATTGATGGCGCCCTGCCACTCGGCCTGCGCCACGCGCCGGGCGATGGCCTCGTCCGCAACGATGCGGGCATAGCGCTCGGCCAGGGAGACGAACACCAGCACGCCGGTGCGGCCCTCGGTGCGGCCGATGCCGCGCAGCATGAACTGCTCCAGCGCCGCGCGATGGGCGATCGCCTGGCGCGTCGCCCGCGGCAGCAGCGCCACGCGCACGCGGGGCAGGCAGAGCAGCACGGCGAGCGCCACGAACAGCGCGAGCTGCAGGGAAAGGATGACCAGTACCGGCAGCGTCGTCAGGGCCACGAGCAGCCAGGGCAGCGCCAGCGCGGCGACCGCCGCCACCACGATGGGCAGGGCCGTCGCGTCGGCCGAGCTCCTCGCCAGCACGCAGACGATCTCGCCCGAGGTCCGGTGTTCCGCGGCCGCGATGGCGGCCGAAATGCGCCGGCGGTCCTCGCTCGACAGCGCCGCGCCGCTGGATGATGAGCTGCCGCCTACCATCGGCCGCTGGCGCCGCCGCCGCCGGACGAGCCGCCGCCGCCCGAGAAGCCGCCGCCGCTGCCGCCGCTCCAGCCGCCGCCCGAGACGCCACCGCCATAGCTGCCGCCGCGCCCACGCCCCGACAGCAGCATGGCGAACACCAGCATGCGGAAGCCGGGCGAGATCACCATCAGGACTAGGAACGCGGCGAGCGCGATCAGGCCGATCCAGTTCGTCGGATGGGCCGCCTGCGGATGGTCGAGCCGCAATGAAGGCCGCTTCTGCCATTCCGATTCGTCGGTGGTCAGGACGGTGATGATGTCGTCGACGCCGCGGCTGATGCCGCCGCCGAAGTCGCCAGCCTTGAAGCGCGGCGCGATGGCGTTGGCGATGATCACCGACGATATCGCGTCGGTCAGCGTGCCTTCCAGCCCGTAGCCGACCTCGATGCGAACCCGCCGCTCATTGGGCGCGACCAGCAGCAGCACGCCATTGTTCTTCTGCTTCTCGCCGAGCTTCCAGAAGCGGAACAGCTCGTTGGCATAGGGCTCGATCTCCTGGCCGTCCAGCGACTTCACGGTGGCGACCACGAGCTGGATGCCCGACTTCTGCTCGAGCTCGGCGAGCCTGGGCTCCAGCGCCTCGCGGATCTGTTGCGGGATGATATCGGCCTGGTCGACAATGCGCCCGGTGAGCGGCGGGAAGGTGAGGGCGACGGCTGCTGTGGCGAGCAGCCACAGCACCGTCGCCCCGACCAAGGCCCGAAGGGCCGCGTGGAGGGGCCTTGTCTCAACGACAAGCCGCCTATCGTTGAAGCAAGGTCCCTCGGCTACGCTCGGGACGACGGGACTCATTTGCCGAACTTCACCTGCGGCGGCCGCTGCGCATCGTCGGTGGCGGTGAACTCGGCCATCGGCTTGTTCGAGCGGAAGACCAGCGTCGCCCAGATCACGCCGGGAAAGGTCTTCAGCTCCGTGTTGTAGGCGCGCACCGCCTCGATGTAGTCGCGGCGCGCCACGGCAATGCGGTTCTCGGTGCCCTCGAGCTGCGACTGCAGCGCCAGGAAATTCTGGTTCGACTTCAGGTCGGGATAGTTCTCGCTGATCGCGATGAGGCGTCCCAGCGCGCCCGAGAGCTGGTTCTGCGCGTCCTGGAACTGCTTCAGCTTCTCGGGATCGGTGAGCTGGGAGGCATCAACCCGCACCTGGGTCGCCTTGGCACGCGCCTCGACGACTGAGGTGAGCACGTCCTTCTCCTGCCTGGCGTAGCCTTCGACAGTGGCGACCAGGTTGGGGATGAGATCGGCCCGGCGCTGGTAGTTGTTCTGGACGTCGGCCCACTTGGCTTTGGCCTGCTCCTCCAGGGTCGGGATGGTGTTGTAGCCGCACGAGGCCAGCGTCAGGAGGCTGAGCGTGGCGACAAGGAGGGCGGCTATCCGGGACCGGGAGCGAGACAGGCGGCGCGACAGGGGCAGGGTCATCATCTCCGTCCTCCAAGAGGGCGCGTGTCCGGCGCATGGCACAGCGAACGTTCCGCCGACCTCATCGTTGCGGGGCAAGGTATTACTCTGATCATGCTTACGCACCGGGATGGGCGCCGCTTTGCTCCAGATCAATCATGGCGGGGCGGTGCCGCGGGCAGCGTTTCCCTGTCACTCGATTGTTTCATCCCGCCGCGCCTCTTAGCGCCGTCCCATCGCGCTGCCGAGTTCCAAACGCCCTCCGCAATGTTGGCACCGCCCGTGCCGTTGACCTGGGTCAAAGACCTCGGCGCTCCTTCAGGCGAGCATTCACTTTGCTCAAGCGACAGACAGATTTCCCATGTTTCGGCGCAATTCGCGGGTCTCGTTGGCTCTCATGCTCGTGCTTGTCGGGATGCCCGCCTTCGCGCAAACAGCCGACCATGAGCATCGGCCGACCGCTGCGGCCGGTCCTGCGAATCCCGCACCGCAACCGGGCGCCCCGGGGATGGCGCTCGGGATTGGCGGCACCCCAATGACGGTCATCAACAATACCTTCAATCCAACCGGTCCGACCGGTACCGGCACCTTCAATCCGACCGCCGAGTTCATCGTCCGGGTCAATGACGGCTGCGGTATCCAAAGGAGCATGTCATCGGCCACGGCCCGGCACGTCGAAGGCCGCATGGTCCTGCTGCATGCCTTCATCAAGAAGACGCAGAAGACACCCGCCGGCGAGCGTGACCTCGCCGCGGGGCGCATGAAGGAGATCACATGAAGAAGAAAGGGCGCATCGGGTCATCGTTCGATGAATTTCTCAGGGATGAGGCTATGAGGAAGAAGTCACGGCCAAGGCCATCAAGCGAGTCATCGCGCGCCAGCTCGCTGCGATCATGCGCGAAAACAGTCTGACCAAATCCATGCTTGCCCGGCGCATGCGCACCAGCCGCGCCCAGCTCGACCGTCTGCTGGATCCCGACAACGACTCGGTGACTCTGGGCACGCTCGCGCGCGCGGCCCACGCGGTTGGCCGCAACCTGCACATGGAGTTGGTCTAACTCGACAGCACTGCCAGCACGCGTCCGCCTCGGTGAGCCGCCGCGCCACCATCCCTTGGGAGTGGCGCGGTCTCTTGACGGCACGCAAAAAATACATTGGTTATTGACCGATTGAATTACATCCGTTATAGTCCGGTGCATGGTTGATCCCGGACGTCCCACCCTCTATCGCCCCGATTATTGCGAGCTCGCCCGCAACTACTGTCTGTTGGGCGCCACCAATGAAGACCTCGCGGGGTTTTTCGACGTGGCGCCGCGCACCATCGACAACTGGATCGCGGCCCATCCCGACTTCGCCGCCGCCGTGCGCGAGGCGCGGGTGATGGCCGATGCCCGCGTCGCGCGCTGCCTGTACGAACGCGCGGTGGGCTACGAGCACAAGGTGACGCGCACGGTGTTGCACCAGGGCAGGGAGCACACGCTCACCGACACGGTGCACCTGCCACCCGACACGCGTGCCTGCATCTTCTGGCTCCGCAACCGCCAGCGCCGTTTGTGGTCAGATCGCAGCGGGCCGGCGCCCAACGACGACCCCTGGGGTGGCGGTTATGACCCGATCGCCGAGCTCGACGCCGCCGGCGAACGAGCCCACCAGGAGAGCCTGAAGGAGCGCTCTCGCGATCCTGTGACGGCCGCGCGCGGTCCGCGCGGCGGGTCAGGCCTTCTTGTTCTTCAGCGCCAGGCCCATGGTGAGCCAGCCCGAGCCGATGAAGATCAGGTCGATGCCGAGGAAGATGCCGAGCGTGTAGGCGCTGGAGTAGGGCCACTTGGCGACGATCATCAGGCCGAGCAGCAGCGTGATCAGCGCCGAGACCGCGACCCAGCCCCACGGCTTGCCGGCCTCGCGCACGCTCCACGCCAGGAAGCCGCGCACGACGCCGCCGATGATCAGCGCAAAGCCCAGCATCAGCGTGACGATGGCCGCCGCCTCGAACGGCCGGTAGAAGCAGATGATGCCCGCCGCGACATAGAGCAGGCCAAGCAGCATCCACAGCGCGAAGCGGCCCCAATCCTTGACGTTGAAGGCGGTGATGATCTCGGTCACGCCCGCCATGATCATCATGACGCCGATCACGAAGATCGCCGACAGCGTCGCCATCAGCACGCTGCCGAGCGCGATCACGCCCGCGATCATGAAGATGACGCCGAGCGCCACGATCCATCCCCACTTGGCGCGCAGCGCGCGAACGCCCTCGCCGAGGTTATGCGGCGTCGGCGAGTTGCTGGTCACGGACATGTTCGTTCTCCCTGATTCACCACGAGCACTCGCCCGCGCACTTGGCACATTTGGTCGCGTCCATGCAGAAGGTATATCCGTTGACGACGCATATGCACGTCGGGTGGCGCTTGCTCTGCGTCGGCGCCTGCGCCCATTGCGAGTACTCCCCCGTGGGGGCGCGTCCGGTGGCGCCGGGCTGGCTTGGCGCCGCCTGCAGCGACGCGGCGACCGCGGACGCCATCAGCAGGCCCAACAGCACAATCTTCGTCTTCATGCCCCCCTCCGATCTCATCTCCCTGCGGAACGATCGGCCCGCAGGATACCAGCGCCGCATGGCACTGTCGCCGGGGCTATGGAACAATTGGCGCATGACTGAAGAAAAGAAAACCCCGGCCGAGCCGCGGCCGGCGACGACTGTCCTGCTCGTGCGTCCCTCGGTGCCGGGCGAGGGCAACTCGCCCGTCGAAGTCTTCATGGTGGTGCGTCACCACGCGATCGACTCCTTCTCCGGCGCGCTGGTCTTCCCCGGTGGCAAGCTCGAGGACGCCGACGGCGATCCGCGCTTGCGGGCGCGCTGCGGTCATGCCGACAAGATCAAGCCCGAGGAGCTGAAGTTCCGCGTCGCCGGCGTGCGCGAGGCGTTCGAGGAATGCGGCATCCTGCTCGCCCGCAAGCGCGGCGAGCGCGCCGTCATTGCCGCCGCCGACCTCAAGGGCATCGAGGAGCGCTGGCGCAAGAAGCTCGCCGAGGACGAGGCGAGCATCGTCGACCTTGTCGAGGCCGAAGATCTCGAGCTCGCCACCGACATGATGGTGCCCTACGCCCACTGGATCACACCGACCTTCGCGCCCAAGCGGTTCGACACCTGGTTCTTCCTGGCCGAGGCGCCCGAGGACCAGATCGCGCTGCATGACGGTTCGGAGTCCGTGGATTCGGTGTGGATCGAGCCGCAGGCCGCGATCGACGAGGCCGCCGCCGGCAAGCGCACTCTGGTGCACGCGACTTTCAAGAACCTCGAGCTGCTGGCCGAAGGCCGCACCGTCGCCGGCGCCATCGCCGCTGCGGGCGCGCGCAAGATCGTGACCGTCCAGCCCTGGGTCGAGACCCGCGACGGCAAACGCTACATCCACATCCCGCCGGATGCCGGCTACCGCAACCTGTTCCGCGAGATGCCACCGACGGCGGGGAGATGAGGTAACGAGGAAGATTTTGCAGTCCGGAAGGCCATTCCACCTTCTTGGCAGCCATGATCAAATGCACCTCGCGCGTCCCGGCGGGGCGCGCTAAGAGCGGGACATAAACGCCCGTTCATTGAGGTGGGAGGAAGAGCACAATGGTCGGAATCGTGGCCTATGGGGCCTATGTGCCGCGCCTGCGCCTGCAGCGTCAGGCGGTCTACGACGCCAACAAGTGGTTCGCCGCGGGCCTGCGCGGCCTCGCCAAGGGCGAGCGCTCGATGGCCAACTGGGACGAGGATTCCATCACCATGGCCGTCGAGGCCTCGCGCGATTGCCTCACCAGCCACAAGGCCGAGGACGTACGTAACCTCTACTTCGCCTCCACGACCCATCCCTTCAAGGATCGCCAGAACGCGGGCGTCGTCGGGACGGCGCTGTCGATCGAGCAGAACCTGCTCGCCTCCGACGTCGGCGGCTCGCTGAAGGCCGGCACCTCGGCGCTGATCTCCGGCCTCAATGCCTCCAAGAACGGCGGCGGCCCGGCCCTGGTGGCGGCGGCCGACAAGCGCATGGCGCGCGTTGCGTCGGCCAGCGAGCTGAACTACGGCGACGGCGCCGCGGCGCTGCTCTGCGGCACCGAGAACGTGATCGCCAAGCTGGTCGGCCATCACTCGGTGTCGATGGATTTCGTCGATCACTTCCGCGGCGAGGAGAGCGAGTTCGACTACGGCTGGGAGGAGCGCTGGATCCGCGACGAGGGCTACTCGAAGATCGTGCCGCCCGCCATCAAGGCCGCACTCGCCGCCTGCAAGCTGAAGGGCAGTGACGTCAGTCACTTCATCATGCCGAGCCCGATGCCGGCCGTGCCGAAGCAGATGGCCAAGATCTGCGGCATTGCCGACGGCTCGGTGCGCGACCTGCTGGGCGCCAATCTCGGCGACACCGGCTGCGCCCATGCGCTGGTCATGCTGGTCGACGCGCTGGAGACCGCCAAGGAAGGCGACAAGATCATGGTCGTGGCCTTCGGCCAGGGCGTCGACGTGCTGGTGTTCGAGGTCACGGCCGAGAACGCCAAGCTGCCCAAGCGCAAGGGCCTGTCAGGCTGGCTGGCGCGGCGCAAGGAAGAGAAGAACTACATGAAGTTCCTCGCCTTCAACGAGATGCTGCCCATCGAGAAGGGCATGCGCGCCGAGTTCGACAAGAAGACCGCGCTCAGCGTCCTGTGGCGCAAGCGTGACATGATCTACGGCCTGGTCGGCGGCAAGTGCAAGGTCTGCGGCACGGTGCAGTTCCCGCGCAGCCAGGTCTGCGTCAATCCCAACTGCCATGCCGTCGACAGCCAGGACCCCTACGCGATGGCCGGGCTCGAGGCGAACGTGATGTCGTTCACGGCGGACTCGCTGACTTATTCACCGGATCCGCCGGCCTATTACGGCATGATCACCTTCCCCGAAGGCGGCCGCTTCATGGCCGACTTCACCGACAGCGACAAGGAACAGGTGAAGGTCGGCGCCAAGATGCGCATGACCTTCCGCATCCGCGACAACGACACCATGCGCGGCGGCTTCAAGCGCTACTTCTGGAAGGCCGCGCCGGTTTGAGTTCATTGCTGGGAGCGCGCCACTCCGTGGCGCATCATGATGATGAGCGCCACGGAGTGGCGCGCTCCCAGCAAAGAGTTTGCGTAATAGTCTGAAACCCTACGACCCAAGGAGACCAACATGGCACGGGGTATCAAGGACAAGGTCGCTATTCTCGGAATGGGCTGCTCCAAGTTCGGCGAGCGCTGGGACTCGGGCGCCGAGGAGCTGATGCTCGAGGCCTACAAGGAATGCATCGCCGACGCCGGCATCGATGCCAAGCAGCTGAACGCCGCCTGGTTCTCGACCGCGATCGACGAGGTCCATGTCGGCAAGTCGGGCATTCCCCTGTCGACCACGCTTCGGCTGCCCAACATTCCGGTGACGCATGTCGAGAACATGTGCGCTTCGGGGACGGAAGCCTTCCGTGGCGCCTGCTATGCCGTCGCTTCGGGCGCGGCCGACTTCGCACTGGCGCTGGGCGTCGAGAAGCTGAAGGACACCGGCTACGGCGGTCTCCCCGGCGGCCGCGGCGGCCCGCTGCAGGCGCTGTGGAACGCCAACGGCACGGCGCCGGGAAACTTCGCCCAGCTCGCCACCGCCTACATGACGGCGCACGGCGTGTCGGGCGAGGACCTCAAGAAGGCGATCGGGCACGTGTCGTGGAAGAGCCATCAGAACGGCGCCAAGAATCCCAAGGCGCATCTGCAGAAGGCCGTCGAGATGGACACCATCCTGAACGCGCCGATGATCGCCTCGCCGCTCGGCCTGTTCGACTGCTGCGGCGTGTCGGACGGTGCGGCCGCCGCCATCGTGACCACGCCCGAGATCGCCAAGTCGCTCGGCAAGCACAACATCGTCTCGGTCAAGGCGCTGCAGCTCTCGGTGTCGAACGGCTCCGAGTCCGGCCACAACTCGTGGGATGGAAGCTACTTCCACACCACGCGCATCGCCTCGAAGAAGGCCTATGAAGAGGCCGGCATCAAGGATCCCCGCAAGGAGGTCTCGATGTTCGAGGTGCACGACTGCTTCTCGGTCACCGAGCTCGTGACCATGGAAGACCTGCACATCTCCGAGACCGGCAAGGGCTGGAAGGACGTGCTCGACGGCTTCTACGACGCCGACGGCAAGAACCCCTGCCAGATCGACGGCGGCCTGAAGTGCTTCGGCCATCCGATCGGCGCCTCGGGCCTGCGCATGCTCTACGAGATGTACCTTCAGTTCCAGGGCCGCGCCGGCGCCCGCCAGCTCAAGGATCCGCGCATCGGCATGACACACAATCTCGGCGGCGCACCGCGCGAGAACGTGTCGAGCGTGGCGATCGTCGGGCGCTTCGAGTAACCGCCGCACTACGGTTCAATCATGGTCCTCTCCCCCGAGGCGGGGGAGAGGCGAGGAGAGGGGACGGCGTACGCCCTCTAAGCGAGGAAACACGCATGCAGCTCGACAAGAAGTTGATCGGCCACGAGTTCAAGGCGTTCGATGCCGTCGCCGAGGCCGGCAAGGTGAAGCTCTTCTGCAAGGCCATCGGCGAGGAGGATCCGATCTACGTCGATGCCGCCGCGGCCAAGGCGGCCGGCTACAAGGCCGTGCCCGTGCCGCCGACTTTCCTGCAGGCCCTCACCAACGACGATCCGGAGAAGGGCGGACTGCTGAAGGCGCTCAACGTCGACATCGGCCTGATCCTGCACGGCGAGCAGCACTACGATTACTACGCACCGGTCTACGTCGGCGACACGATCACCTGCCAGCAGAAGGTGACCGACATCTACGACAAGAAGGGCGGCGCCCTGTGGTTCGTGGTGTCCGAGACGTCCATGAAGGACAAGGCCGGCAAGCTCGTGGCCAAGGCCACCAGCATCACGGTGGTGCGCAATCCCGACGCCGGCAAGAAGTGAGGGAGGAAGAAATGGTAGCGACTCCTAAGTTCGATCAGGTGAAGGTGGGCGATCCGATCAAGCCGATCGTCCTGCCGCCGATCACGCGCCACCAACTCGCCCTTTATTGCGGCGGCTCGGGTGATCACAATCCGATCCACGTCGATCTCGACTTCGCCAAGAAGTTCGGTTTCAAGGACGTGTTCGCCCACGGCATGCTATCGATGGGCTTCCTCGGCCGGCTGGTGACCAGCTACGCGCCGCGCGATCGCATCTGCAAGCTCGGCACGCGCTTCACCTCGATCACCTGGGTAGGCGACGTCATCACGCTCTCGGGCAAGGTCACCGGCAAGCGCGAGGAGAACGGCGAGAAGCTGATCGACCTCGAGGTCAAATGCACCAACCAGAACGGCCAGGACACGCTGCAAGGCCACGCGACGGTTGCCGCGAACTAGACCGGTAACACATTCACCTCACCCTGAGGAGGGCGCGAAGCGCCCGTCTCGAAGGGTGGGCCACACCAAGACTGTGCCGCACCCTTCGAGACGCGCCCTGCGGGCGCTCCTCAGGGTGAGGTTTCTGTGAAGGAGCGATGAAAATGGGTCAGATGGACGGCAAGGTGGCGATCGTCACCGGTTCGGGGCGCGGCATCGGCCGTGAGATCGCGCTGCGCCTGGTGCGCGACGGCGCCAAGGTGGTGATCAACGACATCGACGAGGCGCCGGCCAAGGAGACCATCGCCGACATCGAGAAGATGGGCGGCAAGGCCGTCGCCTGCAACGGCGACGTCGCCAAGCCCGATTTCGGCGATCGCATCGTCAAGACCGCGGTCGACGCCTTCGGCGGCTGCCATGTCGTGGTGAACAACGCCGGATATACCTGGGATTCGGTCATCCAGAAGATGAGCGACGAGCAGTGGTACGCCATCCTCGACGTCCATCTCACTGCGCCGTTCCGCATCCTGCGCGCCTTCCAGCAGCATTTCCGCGCCGAGGTCGAGAAGGAGCGCTCGGCCGGCAAGCGCATCGTGCGCAAGGTTGTGAACATCTCCTCGACCTCGGGCGTCAACGGCAATGCCGGCCAGTCGAACTACTCGGCCGGCAAGGCGGGCATCATCGGCCTCACCAAGACGCTGGCCAAGGAGTTCGGCCGCTACGACGTCACGGTGAACGCGGTCGCCTTCGGCTACATCCAGACACGCCTCACCAAGCCCTTGAGCGAAGGCGAGGCCGGTGAAATCGAGGTGCAGGGCCGCAAGGTCAGGATCGGCGTGCAGGGCGGCCGCATCGCCGCCATGAACCAGATGATCCCGCTCGGCCGCGGCGGCCTTCCCGAGGAGGCCGCAGGCTCGGTCTACCTCTTCTGTAGCCCCGACAGCGACTATGTCTCGGGCCAGTGCCTGGTGGTGAACGGCGGTCTTTAATCGTTTTGCCGGACCGCGGGCCTGGAGGCCCGCTCATCGCCGGGAGCGCGGCACTCCAGTGCCGCTCATGCGGTGTTGAAGCAGACGGAGATGCGCCACTGGAGTGGCGCGCTCCCGGCAAAGACGAAGACCATGATGCGGGCCTGGAGGCCCGCGGTCCGGCAAGATTGGCTTGCATTGCTATATAACTTATGTTATACATCGTATGTGTACTACAGATTTGACCCTCCCCGCGCTCCTTCCGCCCTTCTGATGTCGGCGCGGGCGGCCTGCCAGCCGTCGGATATCGGCCGCCGATGAGAGCCGGCCTCGAAATCGCCGTCGTCGGCTGCGGCGTCGCCGGCCAGGCGGCGGCCGTCTTCCTCGCCGAGCTCGGCCATCGCGTCACGCTGTTCGAGCGTTTTGTCGAGCCGCGGCCGCTCGGCGCCGGGCTGCTGCTGCAGCCGACCGGTCTCGCCGTGCTGCGCGCGCTCGGCCTCGACGAAGAGGCCATCGCGCGCGGCGGCCGAGTCTCAGGTCTTGAAGCGAAGACCCAAGGCGGCCGCCGCGTGCTCGACCTGCATTATGGCGATCTGCATCCCAAGGCGTTCGGCGTCGGCATCCGCCGGCCGGACCTTTTCGATCTCCTGCACGGGAGACTTAAACGCTCGCCCGTCCAATTGGTCACCGGCCGCGAGATCGTCGCGATCGACAAGCTTCAGCTGGTCGAGGAGGGCGACCGGCGCCACGGCCCCTTCGAGCTGATCGTCGTCGCCGACGGCACCAACTCGCGCCTGCGTACACAACTGTTGCCCCAGGCCAAGGCGCCACTCTATCGCTGGGGCTGCCTGTGGACCACCGTTGCCGACGTGTCAGGCCTGGGCAATGGCCGTCTGCAGCAGCGCGTGCGCGGCACGACCCGGATGATGGGCCTGCTGCCGACGGCACCCGGCCTGCTCACCATGTACTGGAGCCTGCCCGTGCAGGCGCTGGCGGCCGGCCGGGCGATCGACCTCGACGCGTTCCGCCGCGACGCGACAGCTCTGTGGCCCGAAGCTGCCGCCATCGTCGAGCTGGCAGCGCAATCCGAGCTGATGCGCGCCACCTATCGCCATGTCGCCTTGCCGCGCTGGAACACCGGGCCCGTGCTGTTCATCGGCGACGCCGCGCACGGCACCAGTCCGCAACTGGGCCAAGGCGCCAATCTCGGCCTGATGGATGCGTGGGCGCTCGCGCGGTCGATGGACGAGAACGAAAATCTTCTGGGCGCGCTGATCGGCTACGAACGCCGCCGCGCCTCGACGACTTACTACTACCAGCTCGCGAGCCACCTGCTGACGCCATTCTTCCAATCGCGGCTGGCGCCCCTCGGTTGGCTGCGCGATGCCGTCATGGGCACGATGTGCCGCATGCCGGGCGTGCGCGGCATGATGGCGACCACGCTCGCCGGCACGCGCCGCGGCTGGTTCTCCTCGACAGCGCTCGACGGCGAGGGGCGTTACCCGCTCGAGGCCAGCTTGGCGAACCGGCCCGGCGTCAGCCCGAAGCGGGCCGAGAAATGACGCGTGAGATGGCTCTGGTCGGCAAAGCCCGTGGCCGCCGCGGCCTCGGACAAGGGCACTCCGTCCGAAATCAGACGCTGCGCGCGCTGCAGGCGCCGGCCGATCTGGTAGCGATGCGGCGAGGTGCCGGTGGCGGCGCGGAAGTGGCGGGCGAGTGCGAAGCGGTCGAGCCCGGTCACCTTCTCCAGCTCCTCCGACGCCACCGTGCGATGGGCTTCGGCGGCCAGGAACTCGCGGGCGCGGTCGATGGCGCGATGCGAGGTTGCATGCTTGCGCGGGCGAGGGCGGTCATCGCTGCGCTGGGCAAGACGGCTCGCCAGGCGCTCGACGATCGCGTCGGCGGCGAGCGGCTCGAGTGCCTGAGGGAAGTCGGCGAAGGCCTCGCGCAGCAAGTCGGCCAATACCGGATCGTCGGCCACCACCTCGGGCACGAAGGGCGGGCTCGCACCTTCGAGCGCCGCCGAGACCGAGGCCGGGTCGACATAGAGCATGCGGTAGGCGAAGCCCGCATCGACGCCCCCTGCGCCGTCAGTGGCGTGCCCGTCATGGGCCTCGTCGGGATGGATCACCATGACCTGGCCGCCGCGGCTGGTCTGAAGCGCGCCGCGATAGTGGAAGGACTGCGCGCCCCACAGCGTGAGGCCGACGCCATAGGTCTCGTGGCGGTGAAGGTCGTAGGCATGGCCGCCGAAGCGCGCCGCCAGCCGCTGCAGGCTGGTCGCGGGTTCGTCGAAGCGGATCTGGTCGGCGGCGGAAATGCACAAACCTTCAAGACGGCGGGCGCAGCATGCCCGATATGGTGTCCATGATCTACGATACCAAGACCGCGCTCGTCCTGCGGCGCGACCTCGCGGCGTGGCAGATGGCCAATGTCGCGGCCTTCCTGGCCGGCGGACTGGCCGGCACGCATGGCCACATGATGGGCGAGCCCTACCGTGACGGCGCGGGGCGCAGCTATTCGGCGCTGATCCGCGAGCCGGTGTTCGTGTTCGGCGCCACGCTGGATGAACTGCGGCGAACCCATCAACGGGCGCTGTCGCGCGAACTGGTGCCCGCGATCTACATCGAGCCGATGTTCACCACCACCAACGACGCCGACAACCGCGCTGCCGTGGCCGCCGCCAACAGCGAGGCGCTGGATTTCGTCGGCATCGGCGTCCACGGCCCACGCAAGACGATCGACAAGGTGGTGAACGGGCTCAAGTTCCTGAGCTGAGAGCTATCTTATGAGGGGGCGGGCGCCTCAGGACCACGGCCGAGGCCGCAAGGTTCAGCGCCAGGCACACAGCGAGCGGCACGCCGTAGCCGCCCGAGGCGTCGCGCAACAGACCGAGCAGGCCGGGGCCGAAGGCGTAGAGGATTTGCACCACCGCCGTCGACAGCGCGACGATGGCGGGAAAGTCGCCGGGCGCGAACTCGCGCTGGATGATGAGAGGCGACAGCGTGATGTTGTTGCCGACCGAGAAGCCGTAGATGGCGCAGGCGGCGTAGATCACGCCCGGCTGCTCGGCGCGTGCCAGCACGGCGATGGCCGCGACCTGCACCAGGAAGGAGAGCGCCGAGGCGCGACGCGGCTCCAGGCGGTCGATGACGAAGCCCAGCACGAGGCGGCCGACCAGCGCCATCAGGGCGTTGATGCCGACGGCCAGGCTCGGATCGACGTTGCTGCGACCCGCGATCATCGGCACGAGATGGGTGAGGAAGCCGACCTGGCTCATCAGCACGAAGGCGAAGGGCGCGGAGATGCTCCAGAAGTGCCAGCGCTTCAACGGGACGAGCGTGCCGCCAGCTGTCGCCACGGGTTTGGCCGCGAGCGGTCCGCGACGGACGAAAAGCAGCACCGCGACGGCTGCGACCGCGAAGCCGGCCACGACCATCAGGCGCTCCGCGTTGGCGAAGCCGAGACGCGGAATGACGGCGAGCAGAACGGGCGCCACGACCAGGCCTGCGACGGTGGCGCCGCTCAGCGCAAGATTGAGGGCCAGCCCGCGCCTGGTGTCGAACCACTGGCCGATGGTCGCGGCGATCGGCGCGACGCTGGTCGCGTTCCAGCCCGGCGCCATGACGGCATAAAGCAGCGCGAGCTGCCACGGCGCGGTGATCGACGGCAGCAGCAGGAGCGCCGTAGCGGTGATGCCGAGTCCGCCCAGGAACACCCAACGCGCACCGAAGCGGCCGATGGCGCGGGCGATCTGCGGCAGCAGCAGCGCGCCCAGCACATAGTGGCCGGTGACGATCGAGGAGATCAGCCCGGTCGACCAGCCGCGCGCCTTCTGCAGCTCCACCAGATAGATGCCATGGGCGTAGAAGCCGAAGCCCCAGGCGAACACCGCCGACAGGAAGCAGGCGAAGACGACCCGCCAGCCTGCGGCGGCACGCGTGGACACTGTGTCAGATCAGGAGCGGCTGACGTGGGCGGAAACGCAGCGCCAGCCCTCGGGCCCGAGCTGCCAGTCGTCGGTGTACCAGCCGCCGCCGGTCGAGCCGTCGGGCTTGGTGTAGCTGGTGCGGGCGTGGATGATGGCGAACTCGCCCAATACGCGGATCTGCACGTCGTGCTCGCGGATGTCCTTGACCGGCGAGCCGCGGCCGATCTGCTTCAGGAAGGCCGCGCGGTCGAGCCGCGTTCCGTCGGGGTTGGTGTTGACGAAATCCTGCGCCAGGTTCTGGTCGAACCATTTGACGTCGGCCTGATCGACCGAGCGCACGTAGTTGTGGTTGAGGTCGCGCAACGTTTCGAGATGCGGCTGGGTCATCTTTTTCCTCCGGCGAAGCCGATCAACCTGCCCCAGCCGACTGACAACCGATGGCAGCAGCTGTCAAGCCAGGAACAGGCGCGTGCCGGTCGGCGTGGCCTTCGCCTTGTCGAGCACTTCCATGGTGGTGCGATAGCCGACCTCGACGGCGGCATCGAAGCTGGTCCAGTCGAGCAGATCGATATGTGTCATCGGCGGCACGATCAGGAGATCGGCGGCGGCGCGGTCCTCGGCGGCGCGCGCGGCACTCGCGACCAGCGCCGAGCGCAGCAGGATCGCCACGATCGAGGGGATGGGCAGGGTCTCGTTGCGCTTCCAGATCAGGCGGCGGAAGAACTGCCACGCCGACCATGGCTCCATGACGCCGGCGCCCGCCGCCAGCGCGCCGCCGGTATCGATGTCGACGCCGATGGTCAGCCCGCGGCCGGTGCGGCGCATGGCGCGCACCGGGAAATTGTCGATGACGCCGCCGTCGACATGGACCTCGCCCGCCTCGTTGAAGGGCGGGATGACGCCGGGGATGGCGACCGAGGCGCGCAGCCAGCGCCACAGCCTGCCGACCGTGTGGACATCGGCGGTCGAGGTCGTGAGGTTCGCCGTGACGCAGAAGAACGGCAGGATCAGGTCCTCGATCTGCTTCTCGCCGAACGACAAGCGCAGCAGGCGCGTCACCTTGCGGCCGGCGAACAGCGAGATCAGCGGCAGCGTGTAGTCGCTGAGCGGATTGTTGTCGACGAAGGCCTTGCGGAAGTGGGTGGCGATCTCCTCGTCGGTCCAGCGCGAAGCGACGCTCGCCGCCACGATGGCGCCCATGCTGGTGCCGCCCACCTGGTCGATCGGCACGCCCGAGCTGCGCAGCGCCTTGATGACGCCGATATGGGTGAACGCGCGCGCGCCGCCGCCCGCCATGACGATGCCCACCGCATGGCCGGTCAGCAGCCGCGCCAGGCGGTCGACGTCGGCATGGATGTCGAGCCGCACGTGGTGGTGCTGGCCGTAGAGACCGCCCGCCAGCATCGGCGCCGTGGAGTTGGGCTTGGGATCGTGGCCTTCATGCAGCAGCACCAGCTCGCGGCGGCGATGGAACACCGCGCCGGACTGCGCCGTCTCGATCTCGAAGGGCAGCCGCGTCGGCTGGTCGTCGTCGGCCGCGCGCACCACCACCAGGCAGTCGGCCTGGCGCAGGCAGAGCTCGGTCCATTCGGTGGCCGTGGGATCGGCGCGATAGAGCACGAACGAGGATTCCATCTCGCAGCGCGCGAACCACTCGGGATCGCGATCCATCGATTCCGGCCCCAGCATCTGCACCTGGCTGCCGATGCGGCCGAGCGCACTCGCCAGCATCACCGCGAACCGCGCCGCCGGCGTCGTGCTGCCGGTCGGCAGGATGGCGAAGGTGCGCGGCTGCCGCACACGCTTGACCGGGCCCATGGCGTTGCGCGTGGCGACGCTGCGCATCAGGGTCGGCAGGACCTCGGGATGGCGCGAAGTGAGCTTGTCGAAGCTGTTCCGCGGCAGGCGCCAGACTTCGCTGTCACGCAGCGCCGCGACACTGCGCGTGCGCTGGCTGTGCGACAGCAGCGACATCTCGCCGACGATGTTGCCGGGCGGGATCTCGGCCATCAGCAGTGGCTCCTCGACGCTGTCGGGATCCTCGTGCCGGAACACGCCGAGGCAGCCGCTCGCCACGACATACACCGCATCGGCGGGCTCGCCCTGGCGGAAGAGCGGCGCGCCGCCCGGCAGCACCAGCAGCGAGAGCTCGCGCTCGACCGCGCTCAGGCTGTGGGCCTCGAGGTCGGCGAACAGCGGCGCCCGGGCCAGGGCTTTGTGCAATCGCTGTCTGGCCGGATCCTCGGTGGGCGCCACGATACTCATGCGGGCCTAGCCGCTTTGCAGGCCCTTGAGCGCCCAGCCGATCGTCTGGTCGGCCCGCGCCCACACCATGTCGCGCCACTTGTCGCCGGCGGGGAAGAAGCGCTCCTTCATGTCGGCCTTGAGCTCGCGCGCCTGGGCCGACTTGAGGTCACCGCGCTGGTGCAGCCAGTTGTCGGCACGCACGGCGCGCAGCACCTCGGGCACCGAGTAGGTGCCGTACTCGATGGCGATCGGCGTCACCTTGGCGTCGGGCAGTTCCTGCGGGAAGGCGTCGGTCATGATGCCGACGACGATGGCCGACGTGGAAGTCCCGCCCTCGGGCGAAGTCATCTCGTCGCCGTACCAGGCCTTGGCACGGTTGAACGACTTGGAGGAGGGCGGCACGGCACAGATCAGTTCGCCATGACCGAACGGGCCGAGGCCGGTGTGGAAGTCGATCACCGCCACGTTCTGCGCCTGCGAGAGCTCCTGGCGGGCGATGGCGCGGATGGTGCGGTTGCTCCAGGTCGGCTTGGCGCCGCCGAAGAAGATGCCGTCGGGATGGGTGTACTGGCCGCTGCTCAGGGCGCCCTGCAGGCCGAAGGCGCCGTGCTTCTGGGCGTAGAGCGCGAAAGCGCGCGCGGTCTCCGCTTCGCTCTCCTCGTTCCACTTCTTGGGCAGGATGGCGTCGGCGATGGCGAGGTAGCCTTCGTTCTTGGGGTACGCCTTGTCGTGGTCGACGAAGTTGCGGTTGAGGTCGACATTGTCCTCGGTGACGCGCCGCGTCCAGGCAAAGCCGTGCGGGTTGATGGCATGGATCAAAAGCGCGCCGGTATCCTTGGGCAGCTTCGCCGGCCCGCCGTCGCGCAACCAGGCGATCTCCGCGCCCGAGCCGCAATGGCCCTCGACGCCATGCGTGCCCGCGATCAGCACCAGCATGTTCGGGGCATCGCGCGGCCCGAAGCGGGCGGTGTCGAGATAGAGCAGCTCGCCGCCGGGCCCGCGGCCGTTGGGATTGAGCCACGACCGGATCTCGCCGCCGGCTGCCGCCGCCGCGCTGCAGAACTTCGGCCGCGCCTCGGCGTAGCTCTCGGAAAAGCACTCGGGTACCGACACCATCCGTTTCCTCCTCCCGCCATGCTAGCATGTCAGGGGTATGGGATTCTTCACGTTAGAGACGGCGCAGGCACACCTCGATCCGGGTGGCGATTTCGGCCCCTGGATCTGGGACCTGAAGCTCAAGGCCGAGCACGTCTCGGCAGACAGTGTGCAGCTGCGGCTGCCCTACAGCGACCGCATCGCGCGGCCGGGCGGGGTTGTGATCGGCCAGGCGATGATGGCGCTTGCCGATACCATCATGGTGCTGGCGATCAGCGAGAAGCTCGGCCGCTTCGCCACCCTGGCCACGATCTCCCTCACCACCAACTTCCTGCGCGCTGCGGTGCGGCAGGATGTGATCGGCGTGGCCCGCGTGAAGAAGCTCGGCCGCACCACGGCCTTCGGCGAGGTCGACCTGTTCGTCGACGGCTCGGAGGAGCCGATCGCCCAGGCGCTGTCGACCTTCGCGGTGCTGCCCGACGGGGCCGGGTCGTTCAATCGGACCGACCAGCGCTAGGTCTTGCCGGACCGCGGGCCTCCAGGCCCGCTCATGATCTTCGTCTTTGCTGGGAGCGCGCCACTCTGTGGCGCGTCTTTGTCTCAACAGTCATGGGCGCCACGGAGTCGCGCGCCTCGAGCAATGAGGCGGGCCTGGAGGCCCGCGGTCCGGCAAGATCAGCTGTCGTACTTCAGCAGCGTCTCGACCGGCGGCTTCAGCTTCTTTCGGCCTTCCAGGAACGTGAGCTCGATGATGCAGGCGGCCGCCGGCACGACAGCGCCCACGTTCTCCAGCAAGGTCACCGCCGCGGCCATGGTGCCGCCGGTCGCCAGCAGGTCGTCGACCAGCGCCACGCGCGTGCCCTTCTTGATGGCGTCCTGCTGGATCTCGATCGTGTCGGTGCCGTACTCCAGTGCATAGGTGTGGCGCACCGTCGTACCCGGCAACTTGCCCTGCTTGCGCAGCATCACGAAGCCAGTGCCCAGCGCCACCGCCAGCGGCGCCGCCAGCAGGAAACCGCGCGATTCGATGCCGGCCAGCGTGTCGGGCTTGTAGGGCCGCAACGCATCCGCCATCCGCTCGATGGTGGCGTGCCAGGCCTTGGGATGCGCCAGCAGGGTGGAGATGTCGTAGAACAGGATGCCAGGCTTGGGGAAATCCGGGATCGAGCGGATGTGCTTCTTGAGGTCGATGACGTCGGACATTTGATCTCGGTCTCCTGCTCAACCGTAGGCCGGAGGCGGTTGGAAGCTGCGGTATTCCTTCGCCAACAGCTTGGCGAAGGCGATGGTCGAATAGTCGCCGTATTGCGGACCGATGATCTGCACGCCGACCGGCAATCCTTCCTTGGTCTCGCCGACCGGCGCCGCCGTCGCCGGCAGCAGCGTGATGCTGGCGTAACCGGCCCAGAAGATCTGATCGACGACCGGCATCTTCTTGTTGTTCACCACGATGGTGCGCTCGTGACGGATGGTGTTCTGGTCGTGCGGGAAGGCGGCCGTCTGCGCCACCGGCGCGATCACGAGGTCGTAATCCTGGAAGAAGGCATTCCATGCCAGGCGCATGCGATGGCGCTTCTCGTTGAGCTGCGTCCAGGTGCGGAACGACAGCGTGTTGCCGCGCTGCATCTGGGCGAAGTAGCTCATGTCGTCGTCGGGAAGGGCGGCGACGTCGCGCTGTGCCTCGACGAACTCGGCGTCGCTCATCCGCCCCGATGTCGTGGCGCGCAGCATGCGCACATAGACGTCGGCCAGTTCGGCGGTATCGATGTCCGGCCGCGCCTTGTCGCTCACCTTCACCTTCTGCTTGCCGAGGAAGTCGGCCAGCTTCTGGATCTCGGCCTGCACCGAGTGGTCGACCTCGGCATTGCGGTCCGACAGCACCACGGCGACCTTGAAGTCGCGCAGTTTCTTTTTCTTCGAGCGCGGCAGGCTGAGGGTCCAGCCGCGGCCATCGATGTCGTCGGGTCCGGCCATCACGTCCATGGCGATCTCGAGATCCTCCGCGCCGCGCGCCAATGGCCCGCACACGCTGATGTCGGCCTGGGCGACCCGGCCGTTCAGCGCATGACCGCGCGGCGAGACCACGCCCCAGGTCGGCTTGTGGCCGAACACGCCGTTGTAGGAAGCGGGATTGCGGATCGACCCGCCGATGTCGCTGCCGGCCTCGATGGCGGTGAGACCGGCGGCCAGCGCCGCGACCGAGCCCCCCGAGGAGCCGCCCGGCGTGCGCGAGAGGTCCCAGGGATTGTTGGTCGAGCCGTAGACCTCGTTGTAGCTCTGCCAGTCGGCGAGGTTCAGCGGCACGTTGGTCTTGCCGAACAGGGTGACGCCGGCATCGATCATGCGCTGCGCCACCAGCGAATTCTTCTCGACGATCTTGTCCTTGAAGGCGGGGTGGCCCCAGGTCGTGGGGAAGCCCGCGACGTCGTAGGATTCCTTGATGGTCATGGGCACACCGTGCAGCGGCCCGAGCTTCTTGCCCGATTTTACAGCCCTGTCGGCGGCCTTTGCCCGCTTGCGCGCACCCTCGATATCGGTGGCGATGATGGCGTTGAGCTCGGGGTTATAGGCCTCGACGCGCTTGAGGTAGAGGTCGAGCAGCTCGAGGCAGCCGATCTTCTTCTTCCGGACCGCGGCGGCGAGCTGCTTGGCGGTCTGGAACGGCAGGGCAAGGGACATGGGTTGATGGCTTCCGGACGGCGATGGACGATGACCAAGGCCGTACCATATTGTCCGGTGAGTCGTGAAGAAACTCCCTGCCCGCTTTTACAAGTACGCTCTGCCGCTCGGCACCAGCTTCTTCATGACCTTTCTCGTCACCGGCGTGGCGACCTGGCGGGTGCTGGGGTGGGACAAGGCCATGATCAAGATGTGGGCCTCATCCTGGATGATCGCCTGGGCGATCGCCGCACCCACCATGTATTTCGCCATGCCGCTGGTCCGTCGCGGCCTCAGCCGGGTCATCGAGGATCCCTGACCGGTGCGTCGCGGCAACCTCCTGGCGCCGGTGCGGCACAGCGATGCGGAAGTCGTCGAGATCCTGAAGCAGCGCGCCGGCATGAGCATCGAGCGCATCGTCTCGACCGGACAGACAAGCCCGCCCGGCTTCTGGTACGACCAGCCCGGCGACGAGTTCGTGGTGCTGCTGGCGGGCTCGGCAAGGCTGCGGTTTGCCGACAGCGACGAGCTCATCGCAATGAATCCCGGAGACTGGATCGAGATTCCGGCGCGGGTCCGCCATCGCGTGGAGTCCACCCAGGTCGATCCACCGACCGTGTGGCTTGCCGTTCATATCAGCGCGCAGCGCTAGGATCGGGGGCGCACCCGCGCCGTCGGCTCCGCTACCAGCGGGTCGTCCGGCCAGTAGTGTCGGGGATAGCGGCCCTTGAGCTCGGCCTTCACCGCGCGATAACCGTTCTTCCAGAAACTCGCGAGGTCGCGCGTCACTTGCACCGGCCGGCGGGCCGGCGACAGCAGATGGATGGTGAGCGGCACGGTGCCGCCGCCGATGCGCGGCGTGTCGACGAGGCCGAACATCTCCTGCAGGCGCACCGACAGCGTCGGCTCCGCCGGATTGGCGTAGTCGATCGGCACGCGCGAGCCGCTCGGCACCTCGACATGGGTCGGCGCCAGTCGGTCGAGCTCGCGCTGCTTGTCCCACGGCACCAGGGTCTTCAGCGCGGCGGCGAGATCGACGCGCGGCAGGTGGCTGCGCCGCGACACGCCGTCGAGGAAGGGCGCCAGCCAGCTGTCGAGCGAGGCGAGCAGGGTGGCGTCCGACAGGTCGGGCCAGCTCGCGTCCAATGTCCGCGCAAAGGCGACGCGCTCGCGCCAGCGCGCGAGGTCGTCCGACCACGGCAAGGCGCCAAGGCCGATCTCGCGGATGCCGTCGATCATTGCCGCCTTGACCTTGTCTGCGTCCGGCCTGGCCAGCGGCCTGTCCTCGAGCAGCACCGCACCAAGGCGCCGACGCTGGCGCGCCAGCACCGCCCCTTCGCGGCCACCCCAGTGCACGGCCTGTTCGTCGACGATGCGATCGGCGAACAGCTCCTCGATCTCGCCGAGCAAGATCGGCGCGGCGAGGAAGATGCGCGCGTCCTGGGCCGAGCCGTCGAGATCGGCGACGACGATGAACTCCTCGTTGGCCATCGGATCGCCGTCGACCAGCGCCGCTCCGCGACCGCCCGACAGGAGATAGCGGTTGGTGCCCGGACGCCGGCGGCCGATGCGATCCGGATAGGCCAGCGCCAGCAGGGCGCCGGTCATCGACACATCGGGGCTTTCGGCCTTGGCGTCGCGCGGCATCAGCCGGCGCGCCTGCTCCTGGATCAGCCGCAAGGTGCCGTCGCGCTTGCCGCTGAGGCCGATGTCGACGCGATGGCGCAGGTCGACGTCGCGCTGCCCTGGCGGCAGGCGCAGGAAATCGCGCTCGCTCAGGATGGCGGCCAGCAGCGCGGCAATACGACCCTGTCCCAGCTCGCGACCCTTCAGCACGAGATGGGCGAGGCGCGGATGCTGGCCCAACCGCGCCATCGCCCGGCCGTGCGGCGTGATCGCGCCGGCAGCATCGAGCGCGCCCAGATCGGCCAGCAACGCGCGCGCCGTTGCCAGCGACGCAGCCGGCGGCGGCGTCAACCACGGCAGGGTGGCGTCGTCGGCACCCCACAGCGCCAGCTCCAGCGCCATCGGCGCGAGATCGGCGTCGAGGATCTCGGGCGGCGTGAAGGGCAGCAGTCCACGCTGCGCCTCCTCGGGCCACAGGCGATAGCAGACGCCCGGTTCCAGTCGCCCGGCGCGGCCGCGACGCTGGTCGGACGAAGCCTGGCTGACGCGCACCGTCTCCAGCCGCGTCATGCCCGAGCGTGGCGAGAAGCGCGGCACGCGCATCAGGCCGCAATCGATCACGATGCGCACGCCTTCGATGGTGAGGCTGGTCTCGGCGATCGAGGTCGCCAGCACGACCTTGCGCCGCCCGGTCGGCGAGGGAGCGATGGCGCGGTCCTGCTCGGCCGGCGAGAGATCGCCGTAGAGCGGCGCCACGTCGACGCTGGCGCCGAGGCTGAGCCGCTCCTCGACGTGGCGGATCTCGCCGACGCCGGGCAGGAAGACAAGCGCGCTACCGTCCTCTTCGACAAGAGCGCGACGTATGGTCGAGGCGACGACATCCTCGATGCGGCCGCTGGGCTCGCGGGCGAGATAGCGTGTGTCGATCGGGAACATGCGCCCCGCGGATTCGATCACTGGCGCTCCGCCCAGCCGCTCGGCCACCGGCCCGGGATCGAGCGTGGCCGACATGGCGATGACGCGCAGGTCCTCGCGCAGGGCGGTCTGCGCCTCGCGCACCAAGGCGAAGGAGAGGTCGGTCTCGAGGCCGCGCTCGTGCAGCTCGTCGAAGATCACGCAGCCGATGCCCTCGAGCGAGGGGTCGTCCTGCAGCATCCTGAGGAACAGGCCGTCGGTCACGACTTCGATGCGGGTGCGCGGCCCCACCTTGGTGTCGAGCCGCACGCGATAGCCCACGGTCTCACCGACCGACTCGCTAAGGGTGGCAGCCATGCGCCGCGCAGCAGCGCGGGCGGCGAGCCGCCGCGGCTCCTGCATGACGATCTTGCGGCCCGCGAGCCATGGCGCGTCGAGCAGGGCCAGCGGCACGCGCGTGGTCTTGCCGGCGCCGGGCGGGGCGACCAGCACGGCGGCATTGCGCGCAGCCAGTGCCTCTTTCAGCCGCGGCAGGGCCTCGTCGACGGGGAGGGCATCCATTGTTGCCGCTTATAGCCTATGATCCCGCCAAACATCGGGGAAACGCCGTGCTGAAATTGACCTTTTGCCTGCGCCGCCTGCCGCGGCTCAGCCTCGAGGAATTCCAGGACTACTGGCTGCACAAGCATGGGCCGCTGGTAAAGAGCCTGCAGCCGGCGCTCGGCATGGTGCGCTACGTGCAGCTTCACCGCGTTCCCGGCGACCTCGCCGACGGCATGCGGCGTGTGCGCGGGGCGCCGGAGCCCTATGACGGCGTGGCCGAGCTGTGGTGGGAGAGCGAGGCGACATGGCGCGCCGCTCGCAAGAATCCCGCGGCGCGCGAGGCCGGCCGCGTGTTGCTGGAGGACGAGAAGAAGTTCATCGACCTTGCCCACTCGCCGCTGTGGCTGAACCACGAGCACGTGATCCATTCCAGCGCCAAGGTGCAATCGTGATCGTGCGGGCGCTCGTCGCTCTTTGTGCCGTCCTGCTCTTCGATGGGCCGACCTTCGCGCAGCCCTATCCCAACAAACCCATCCGCATCGTCGTCGGCTACTCGGCGGGCGGCGGCAACGACCTGATCGGCCGCATCGTCGCGGCCAAGCTGCAGGACAAGCTCGGCCAGCCCGTCGTGATCGACAACAAGCCGGGCGCGCAGTCGATCGTGGCCTGCGAGCTGGTCGCCAAGGCCGCCCCTGACGGCTACACGCTGCTGATGGCGCCGAGCGGCCCGATGACGATCAACCCGGCCATCTACGCCAAGCTGCCCTATTCGCCGGAGAAAGACTTCGCGCCGATCTCGCTGCTCGCCGAATTCCCCTTGCTTCTGGTGGTCGGCGCCGACCAGCCGGTCAAGACGGTGCGCGAGCTGATCCAGTACGGTCGCGCGCATCCCGACAAGGCGAACTACGCCTCCAGCGCGGCGCCCCTGCAGCTCGCGGCCGAGCTGTTCAACCAGCGCACCGGCTCGAAGTTCCAGCACATCCCCTACAAGGGTAGCGGCGAGATCGTGCAGGCCGTGACATCGGGCCAGGTGCTGATGGCTTTCGCTGATGCCGCGCCCATTGCCGGTCCGCTGGCCGCGAGCAAGCTGCGTGCGCTCGCCGTCACGACCGACAAGCCCGATCCCACCTATCCCGGCGTGCCGACGCTCGCCGAAGCGGGCGTGCCAGACGTGGTGGTCACGCTGTGGACGGGCTTCGCCGCGCCCGCCGGCACGCCGCCGGAGATCATCGCCGTGCTCAACAAGGCGATCGCAGAAGTCGTGGCGATGCCCGAGGTGCGCACGGCGTTCAAGGCAATCTCGGTCGATCCGCGCAGTTCGACACCGGAGGCGTATCGTGCGTTGATTACGCGCGACACGGCGCGCTGGAAAGCCGTTGCCACGGCGGCCAACATCAAGCTCGAGTAGGTGAGGACGCGATGGACAGCAACGTCAACGAAGCCCGCCATTCGGCGGCCCACTATTTCCTCGAAGGCCTGAGCGAGATCGGCTGCGACTACGTCTTCTGCAACTTCGGCACCGACCATGCGCCTATCATCGAGGCGATGGCGGCCTTCAAGCGCGACGGCCGCAAGGCGCCCAAGACGGTGATCTGCCCGCACGAGATCACGGCAGCGCACATGGCCGCCGGCTACTTCCTGGCCACCGGCCGCGGCCAGGGCGTGATGGTGCATGTCGATTCCGGCACCGCCAATTCGGCGATGGCACTGCACAACATCTGCCGTGCCCGCATCCCGGTGCTGCTGATGGCCGGCCGCGCGCCCTACACCACGCGCGGCGAGCTTTTGGGCACGCGCGACACCTACGTGCACTTTATCCAGGAGCCGTTCGACCAGGCGGCGATCGTGCGGCCCTACACCAAGTGGGAGTACAACCTGCCTTCGGGCGTGGTCACCAAGGAGGCCCTGCGCCGCGCTCACACGGTGATGATGAGCGACCCCAAGGGGCCGGTCTACATGACCTTCCCACGCGAGACGCTGACCGAGCTGTGGTCGGAGGGCCAGATCCGCTCCTATCCCGAGGAGCGCTTTCGCGCCGCGCCAGTCGGCGCGGTCGATCGGCAGTCGGTCGAAGAGATCGCGACGAGGCTGCTGGCTGCCGAGCACCCGCTGCTGATCACAGCCTATTCGGGCCGCAATCCTGCCGCCGTCGCGGCGCTCGACGCGCTTGCGCAGTTCGCCGGCATCCGCGTCGTCGAGTTCAGCCCCGTTCATCTCAACCTGCCACACGATTCACCCTGTCACGGCGGCTTCGTGCCGACCACGGCGCTGGCCGACGCCGATGTCGGCCTCATGGTCGATGTCGATGTGCCATGGATCCCCAAGGACATGCCGGAAAATCCCTCGACCTGGTGGGCGCATGTCGATGTCGATCCGGAGAAGCGCGCGATCCCGATGTGGACCTTCCCGGCGAACCTGCGCCTGCAGGGCGACAGCTGCCGCTTCTATGCCGACCTGCTGGCCGTGCTGAAGGCGAAGGCCGATGCCGGATTCAAGGCGCGGGCCGCGGCGCGCGTGAAGGAGATCGCGGCGGAAGGCGTGGCGCGGCGAGAGCAGGCGGCCAAGCTCGCCGCCGAGCCCGGCGTCGCGGGCGAGATCAACCCGCACCATCTTTGCGCCAAGCTCGTAAAGGCGCTCGGCCCCTCCGGCGTGGTGATCAACGAGGCGATCCGCAACATTCCGACGGTGCTGGCGCAGATGCCGCGCACCGAGCCCGGCACGCTGGTGGGCCTGGCCGGCGCAGGCCTGGGCTTCTCCAGCAGTGTGGCGCTCGGGCTGAAGCTCGCCATGCCTGATCGCATCGTCATGCCGATCATGGGCGACGGCACCTTCTACTTCTCCAACCCGCAGTCCGTGCTGGCGGTGTCGCAGAATTACGGCCTGCCGGTGTTCATGGTCGTGCTCGACAATTCGGGCTGGGGTGCCGTGAAGGAGGCGACGCTGCGCGTCTATCCCGCCGGCGAGGCCAAGGCCGCCAGCGACTTCGGCGCCAACTTCGGCATGAACATGGACTTCGGCAAGATCGCCGAGGCCGCCGGCGCCCATGGCGAGTTCCTGTCCGATCCAAAGGACGTCGACGCCACGATCGCGCGCTGCCTTGCGGCGGTGCGCTCGGGTCGCACGGCGGTGCTGCATGCCAAGGTGACGAAGGCCTAGGGCTGCCTGGATCGCAGATCGAAACCGTGGGGCCGCAGGTTGATCTCCCTCAAGGAAGTCCCTGATAGTCCTTGAAACGCTCTCGACGCCATCAGGAAAGAGAACACCATGCCCGATACCGCCACCGTGCTTGCGCCATCGTCCAACCAGGCCGTCGAGCATTTCGACGTCCTGATCGTCGGCGCCGGCATCTCCGGCGTCGGTGGCGCCTATCACCTGACCAAGCAGTGCCCCGGCACCAGCTTTGTCGTGCTGGAGACGCAGGAGAGCTTCGGCGGGACCTGGATCACCCATCGCTATCCCGGCATCCGCTCGGACAGCGACCTCTACACCTTCGGCTATCGCTTCAAGCCGTGGACCGGCAAGCCGATCGCGACCGCGCAGGAGATCCTGGATTACATGGGCGAGGTGATCGACGAGAACGACCTCGCGCGCCACATCCGCTACCGCCATCGCATCGATCGCGCGGCGTGGTCGGGCGCCGACAATCGCTGGACCATCGAGGGCGTGCGGCTCGATAGCGGCGCGCCGTTCCGCATCACCGCAGGCTTCTTGTGGATGTGCCAGGGTTACTATCGCCATTCCGAGGGCTACACGCCGGAATGGCCCGGCATGGCCGACTTCAAGGGCCAGATCGTGCATCCCCAGACCTGGCCCAAGGACCTCGACGTCAAGGGCAAGAAGGTCGTGGTCATCGGCTCGGGCGCGACCGCGGCCACGCTGGTGCCCAACATCGCCGACGATGCCGAGCACGTCACCATGCTGCAGCGCTCGCCGACCTATTTCATCCCGGCGCGCAACGCCAACGACCTGGCCGACCAGCTGCGCAAGCTCGAGGTCGACGAGGCGTGGATCCATGAGATCGTGCGCCGCCGCATCCTGCACGACCAGTCGGAGTTCACGCGCCGCTCGTTTGAGGAGCCGGAGAAGGTGAAGGCCGAGCTGCTGGGCGGCGTGCGCGCCTATCTCGGCCCGGATTACGACGTCGACACCCACTTCACGCCAAGTTATCGGCCGTGGCGTCAGCGCATCGCCTTCGTGCCCGACGGCGACCTGTTCCGCGGCATCAGGAGTGGCAAGGCCTCGGTGGTCACCGACCATATCGAGCGGTTCACCGAGAAGGGCATCCTGCTCAAATCCGGCAAGGAGCTTCCAGCCGACATCATCGTCACCGCTACGGGATTCCATCTCAATGTGCTGGGCGACATCGCCTTCGAGATCGACGGCAAGCCGCTGGATTTCTCGCAGACCGTCACCTATCGCGGCATGATGTTCACCGGCGTGCCCAACATGGCCTGGGTGTTCGGCTATTTCCGCGCCAGCTGGACCCTTCGTGCGGATCTCGTCGCTGATTTCGTTTGCCGCCTCCTCGGCCACATGAAGGACAAGCAGGCGCGCCGGGTCGAGGTGGCACTCAGGCCCGAGGACAAGGACATGCCACTGCTGCCCTGGATCGACACCGAGAACTTCAATCCGGGCTATGTCACGCGCGGCATGCACCTGCTGCCCAAGCGCGGCGACAAGCGCGAATGGCAGCACACCCAGGACTACTGGCGCGAGAAGAACGAGTTCCCGGCGATCGACCTGGACGACAAGGCCTTCGTCTATAAATAGAGAGCCATGATCGTCACGTCGCAAAGCGCGAATGCCCTGGGCTGCACGTCGGGGTCGTGGAAGATCTGGTCGTTGAGCGACGGGCATGTCGACATGTCGGCGGATCTGCTCCGCCGCGGGCCTGGTCTTGGAAAATACACCCTGACACAGGACCCATCGCTCGTTCGGCTGTCGGTCAATTGTTTCCTGCTGGAGGGAGCTGGAAAGCCCGGCATTCTGATCGATTGCGGCGCCGGAGGACGGTGGGAGCCGACACTGGGCCACCTTGACGCGGCGCTAATCGAGGCAGGGATCGATCCGGCTTCGATCGGCACGGTCGCTCTCACCCATACGCATCTCGACCATTTGAACGGGCTCGTGACGCGCGATGGCCGGGTAGGATTTCCAAGCCTGAGCCGAATCGCGATTGCGCACGATGCCGTCGCCGGTTTTGTCGACCAGCCGCACCTGGAGCGTTTTCGACACCTGCTCGCCCCGGTCGGCGACGGAGACCCAGTCAGCGATCAGGTTGCGGCGCTGTCGATACCGGGACATGCCGCAGGCCACATGGCCTACGTCCTCGATACCGCCGAGGATCGGATCTTGTTTTGCGGCGACGTGATCCATGTCCCTGCTGCACAGTTCGCTCGGCCGGAACTCACATGGGCTTATGACGACGACCAGGCCATGGCCCGCGCGACGCGGCTCAACCTGCTGCGAGAGGCGTCGACCTCACAGACGTGGCTGGCGGGCGCCCACATGGCTAAGCCGGGCATCGGCAGAGTGGTCGTAGAAGGACCCGGATATGCCTTGTTGCCGATCGCGTAAGCCATTCAGACTACTCGCAGTCTAGTCATCATTTGTTTTGCCTGAACGAAGTCGACACCCCGACCGCCAACGACCAATTCGGCAGCAATCTTACTTACTTGGTCAGAGAAACTCCGCACGCGTCGAGTAGCGCCTTCACGCGATCGATCGTAGTTTGGTCAAAAGTTACCTTGGCCTGCTGCGCGAAGCGTTCTTGAAAGAATCGCCCGATTTCCTTCTTTGAAGGCTCACCACCAGCAGGCCCCGCAATTGTTTTCTTAGCACTATCGGAAAGCAGGCTTTCAAGCGCCTTGCCTTTGAGGGATGGAACAATCTGGCCGATCGTTCTGACCTTCTCGCTTGTTAGAAACCATTCGTCTTGATAGCGCGCCGCTGCATCACGTCCCGCTTTGTCATCATCGAGTAGAACAACAAATGGTCTACCCCAACCCAAATAAAGTGAGATCAACGGACCCAAATCGTTTGCACCCGACGACGGAATTATTCGGAATTTGTGCGCGTTTCCAAGGACCAGCTCCCGGAAATAGCTAAGCATGTAGAAGTCATTCTTTCCCTCGACCAGTACTCCACTTTGGATCGGGTCAAGTTGGCTTGGGGCGTATCCGTTCAACGTAAAAATCAGTGAGACTCTTAGGGTCGATTTCGCCCTTCAGGCGGGTTCGACAGAATTCTTGTATTCGCGCCTTGTCAGTGTCAGTCATGCTTAGGAAGGCGGTAACTTTGATCACGCCCGTAAAGTTGGACTTGCGAGCTTTGGGAACTTGGTCGGCGGCTTGATTGGTCGTCGAACTATCGACTACAGCCTCAAGTCCTTCTCGCCCTGGATAGAATGTACTAACGGCCTCAAGGACGGTCGTTTTCCCGCTTTCGTTCAGGCCGACGAGAGGAAAGACATTTCCAAGTGAACTCTTTCTTCTAAGATCGATTCTAACCTTCTTGATGCCCTTGTAGTTTTCAATGTCAAAGCGAGTAAAGTACATCGGAGCCCCCACTTGGCATTGACGCTACCAGATGCATTTCAAGATGCTACTCCCGTGTTGGTAGTACGCTGTGTATAGAGAGTTGCTAGAACTTGGGCGCGGCGTTCGCTGGGTTAGTTGTTCACCATCAAGCTGATAGGAGGCGAGATGACGGATTGCGATGTCAGGCGGGCAAAGAATGCGCTGGACGTGCCTGCCCAGACCGCTGGTACGGCACGCCGCCGTGGGCTCGCGTCTCTTTGGCTTGCTGAATGATTGACGGCTGACGGTGTCCGAGTCGGTCTTGGGTGCGTATCAGACCTGGCCGGCCATACAGTTGGCGATGTCCATGCGCACGCCGGGCGAGCGGCGGTAGTACTGGTGTGAACTGGCGAGATTGATCGCGTAGTCGCGGAAGCCGCTGCAGGTCACGGTGCGGTACTTGGCCGTCGGAAAGCGGTTCGTGTTCGAGCGATCATGCGCGCCGTCCTGGCCCAGCCGCTTGGCGCCGAGGTTCACGGCCATGCTGAGCTTCAGCACGGCGTCCTCCTCGCTGGCATAGACAGAGATGCGCTTGCCCATACGGTCGAGCGCGCTCAGCCGACCGAGCGGCAGGAAGTCGAAGGTGTTGTAGACCTCGTCGGCGGCGGCCAGCACGATCTCGTCGAACATCATGGCATCGCCGTTGCCGTGGGCGAACCAGCTCTCGACGGCGGCCTGCAGCGCCCAGTTGCCCATGCTGTGTGCCAGCAGGAAGGCGCGGTTCCCCTTGGCCCGTGCCGCGGCGATGATCGGCTCGAGATTGGCGAGGAAGCTCATGAGGTGCAGGCCGGACTGGCCGGCGGTCGTCTGGTCGCGCCGGTAGGCGGCATCGGGGAAGGGCAGGCTGATCAGCTTGCCGAGCGAGGGCCAGCTGAAGGCCACCACCGCGGTGTCGGCGTCCTGCAGGCCCGACGCGGCAAACCATTGCTGGTTGAAGGCGGCGCGGGTGATGGCATTCTCGAAGCTGTTGTCGAAGCCGTGGATGAAGACCAAGAGATTGCGCCCGGGATCGCTGAGATCGCCGACGACGCCCTCGTCGAACTGGCCCTTCTGGATGGACTGGATATTTGTGATGGCGCCGATCGTGTCGGCCGTCAGGTTGGCGTCATTCACGAACGCCGTGCCATAGGTGACCTCGGTGGGCTGGGACGGCGCCACCGCGCTTTCGCTGTAGCTCTGCACCCGGTCGGGCGGACCGTTCAGGACGCGGTTCGTCGCGAAATGGACCGTTGTCGGCATCGGCGCTCCCTGTGCCCAATCAGTTGTAATACAATCAGCTTCTTCGCGCAATCTGCCAGGACGCCTATCTCGATGACGTGATGGGGCAGGCGGGTATTGTCATTCCGGGCGCAGCGAGGGATGACAGGACTAAAACGGGATCGCGACCAGCGTGTCGAAGCGGCGGCTGTCGCAGACCACGATGCGCTCGGCGAAGCGCAGCGCACCCGAGGCGTCGGGCTGGACCTTGTCTCGGTAGCAGCCGGTGGCGAAGACGTTCATGTCGCCCTCGCGCATGATGCGCACGATCAGGAAGGGCGTCTCGACCTCGGCCGTCCCGTTCGCCTGGCCCAGCACTACCGGCAGGCCGACGATATGGCGATAGCGCTGGCGCTCGTAGATGTTGACCTTGCGCAGCGAGGAGATGCGGTCTTCCAGCATGCCGCGCGTGTCGGCGTAGATCAGGGCGCCTTCGAGCCCGCGGGCCACGTTCTCCGCCGTCGTCACCTTGTAGAGGCAGGGATCGTGGAACAGCTTGGGCCATTCCTCGAACTGCTCGTTGTCGATGACGCGCGCGTAAGCGGCGTTGAGTTCGACGAGGCGGGCGACGTCCATCCGCCTAGTAGCCCATATGCCGCCGGTAGGCCTTCCAGAAGCCGCGCACCGAGGCTTCGGTGGCGCGGGTGGCCTGGCTCTCGGCGGTGCTGCCGCCCATCTCGATCACCGAGACTTCGTCGCCCGCGGCGGCGGTGCCGCGTTGGACGAAGCCGCCGACGCAGCCGTCTTCCATCGATATGAAACCTGCCGGCCCGACCAGGTTCTGCTGCTTCAGACGGCGCCGGTTCATGTCCGGCGTGTCGTCCTCGAAACCGAAATAGGTCCACACCAGGTCCATCTTGTCGACGCCGCGCGGCACGACATGGCGCACCGCCAGGCAATTGTGGATCTGCTGCAGGATGAAGCCCGGGAATACCGACAGGATCTGCAGCTGGATGTGGTCGCCGAATTCCTCGACCGAATCGAGCAGGCTGGGATCGGCCAGCGCGAACTTGCCGTCCTGATCGGAGCGGATCTGCTGCTCCTTGTAGGCATTGGCATTGGCGCCCTCAGGCACCGCGATGGTGTAGCTTGAATGGTTGCCGCCGTCGGGGCTTACCAGCACGCCGCCGCCCTGGGTCAGGCGCGAGATGCGGAAGGTCGCCAGGAACGTGTGCAGGATCGAGGCGTGATAGGTGTCCTTCACATTCTCGATGTAGAGCTTCCAGTTGTTGGGCAGCGGCTGCACGAAGCGGCCCATCACCCGGATCGGCCGGTTGAGCACGCGCTTCAGGCGGCTCAGTACCTCGCTGCCGATATATTCCTCGATCGGTGGCGTGTCGGCCGACAGCGTCGCGAACACCAGGCCGCAGAGCGTCGTGGTGCGGAGCTTCCTCGGGTTGAAATCGTCGCGGCAGAAATCCTTGGGTAGGCCGCCGACTCCGTTGATGCCGCGCTCGAAAGCGATGCCGCGGAGGTTGCCGGCGAGGTCGTAGCTCCAGGAGTGATAGACGCAGCGGAACTGGTTGCCGACATTGCCGCCGTCATCGAAGGCGATCAGCGCGCCACGGTGCGAGCAGCGGTTCTCGAAGCAGTTGATCGAGCCGTCGGCCGCGCGCACGGCGATCACCGGCATGATGCCGACATGGTTGGTGCGGTAGTCGCCCTTGTTGGGGATGTCCGCTTCCAGGCAGATGAAGTTCCAGGTCCGGCCCTCGAACAGGCGCTGCATCTCGCGCTTGTAGTTGGCGTCGTCCTGGTAGACCCAGTAGGGCACGCGGGCGAGCGAATCCTCCGGCCACAGGCCGTCCGAGGTCGCGGTCCTTTCGGCGATGCTCTCGGGGGTTTCGTCGTGTCGGATGTCCATGCGAACCTCCTGTCACTCCAGCGTTACATTGGCCGACTTGATGACGCTGCGCCAGCGCGCTTCCTCGTCCTTGATGAAGGCGGCGGTCTCGGCCGGGGTGCCGCCCTGCGGTTCGGCGCCCAGCTCGAGGAACCTTGACCGCACGTCCGGCTGCTTCAGGGCCGCCGCCATGTCGGCGCTCACCTTCTGTGCGATCGAATCTGGCGTGCCGGGTGGCGCCACCAGGGCGAACCAGGCGCTGGCCACCAGGCCGGGCAGGCCGAGCTCGGCCGTGGTCGGCACGTCGGGCGCGACCGGGCTGCGGGTGCGGCTGGCCAAGCCCAGGAACTTCACCTGCTTCTGGTTCTCGAAGCGCAGCGAGGCGGAGATGTTGCCGATGAAGATGTCGACGCGGCCGGCGGCGATGTCGACAAGCGCCGGACCCTCACCTTTATAGGGCACGTGCACCAGCTCGATGCCGGCGAGGGTCGCGAGATTGCTGGCCGACAGATGCGAGGTCGAGCCGTTGCCCTGCGAGGCGTAGGTCGCCTTGCCGGGATTGGCCTTGGCCCAGGCGATGAACTCTTTCAGCGAATTGGCCGGCAGGTCGAAGCGCGCCGTGATGACATTGGGCACCAGCGCCAGGACGCCGATGGGCACGAACCTGGTCCAGTCGTAGGGCAGCGTCTTGTAGAGGTTGTGGTTGATGGACAGTGGGCCGGGCGGGCTGCACAGCAGGGTGTAGCCGTCAGGGTCGGCGCGATAGACGATCTCGGCCCCGACATTGCCGCCCGCGCCGGCGCGGTTGTCGATGATCACCGGTTGTCCCCAGGCTGCCGACAGCTTCTCGGCGACCAGGCGGCACAGGATGTCGGCCGAGCCGCCGGCCGGGAATGGCACGACGATGCGCACCGGCTTGTTGGGATAATCGGTCTGGGCGAAGGCGGGTGCGGCCAGCAGCAACAGCAGCGCTGCGATGGCGCGCAACAGGAGCGTCATTCGGCGTCACCCTCCCTTTTGGTTCCGCTTGGGGGCGTTGTCTTGTCGGCTATGGTACCTCATCTCAGGATGCAGGACATGTCGGGCCCGTTTCACGATTTCGTACAGTCGATCCGACCACAGAGCCCACTGCGGGACGCCATAACGGCGGCGTGGCGACGGCCCGAGACCGAATGCCTGCCGCCGCTGATCGAGCAGGCGAGGCTGCCGCCCGCCCGCATGGCGCGTGCCCGCGCACTTGCGACGAAGCTCGTTGAAAAGCTGCGCGAGAAGACTCCGTCCGGCGGCGTCGAAGGCCTGATCCACGAATATGCGCTGTCGAGCCAGGAGGGCGTGGCGCTGATGTGCCTGGCCGAGGCACTGCTGCGCATTCCCGACGACGACACACGCGATGCGCTGATCCGCGACAAGATCGGCGGCGGCGACTGGCGCGCCCATCTCGGCCACAGCCCCTCGCTGTTCGTCAACGCCGCGACCTGGGGCCTGCTGCTGACCGGCCGGCTGACCGCGACCAGCAGCGAGCAGGGCCTGTCGGCGGCGCTGGTGCGCCTGATCGGGCGCGGCGGCGAGCCCTTGATCCGCACCGGCGTCAACATCGCCATGCGCCTGATGGGCGAGCAGTTCGTCGCCGGCCAGACCATCGAGGAGGCGCTGGACAACGGCCGCGACCGCGAGGCGCAGGGCTTCCGCCATTCCTACGACATGCTGGGCGAGGCGGCCGTGACCGCGGAGCAGGCCTTCGCCTACATGCAGGCCTATCGTCGCGCCATCCATGCCATCGGCGGCGCGGCGCGCGGCCGCGGCATCTACGAGGGGCCGGGCATCTCGATCAAGTTGTCGGCGCTGCATCCACGCTACAGCCGGGCGCAGATCGAGCGCGTGCAAGGCGAGCTCTATCCGCGGCTGAAGGAGCTCGCTGTGCTGGCGCGCCACTACGACATCGGCCTCAACATAGATGCCGAGGAGGCCGACCGGCTGGAAATCTCGCTCGACCTGCTGGAGCGGCTCTGTTTCGAGCCCGAGCTCGAAGGCTGGAACGGCATTGGCTTCGTCGTGCAGGCCTACCAGAAGCGGGCGGTGTTCGCGATCGACTGGCTGATCGATCTCGGCCGGCGCTCGAAACGCCGGCTGATGGTGCGGCTGGTCAAGGGCGCCTACTGGGATGGCGAGATCAAGCGCGCGCAGCTCGACGGGCTGTCGGACTATCCGGTGTTCACGCGGCGCATCCACACCGACATCTCCTATCTCGCCTGCGCGCGCCGGCTGCTGGCAGCGCCCGATGCCGCCTTCCCGCAGTTCGCCACGCACAATGCGCTGACGCTGGCCACCATCCACGAAATGGCCGGCGGTAATTTCTATGCCGGCCAATACGAGTTCCAGTGCCTGCATGGCATGGGCGAGCCCCTCTACGAGGAAGTCGTCGGCCGCGCCAACCTCAACCGACCCTGCCGCATTTATGCGCCGGTCGGCACGCACGAGACGCTTCTGGCCTATCTGGTGCGCCGCCTGCTGGAGAACGGCGCCAACACATCGTTCGTCAACCAGATCGCCAATCCCGAGGTGACGCTCGACTTGCTGCTCGCCGATCCGGTTGAGCGGGCCTTGGCGCTCGACCCGGTCGGTGCGTCGCATCCGCGTATCGTCCTGCCGCGCGACCTGTTCGGCGGCGCGCGCCCGAACTCACGCGGCCTCGATCTCGCCAATGAGCGGGTGCTCGATGGCCTTGCCGCGATCTTGGCGCGGGCGACGCCGCTCGTTGCGGTGCCAGTGCTTGCCGACGGTCGACGCGACGGCACTGCGGCTGATGTCACCAACCCTGCCGACCGCCGCGATATCGTGGGCACGGTGGTCGAGGCGACGCCGGACCAGGTCGATGCTGCGTGCCGGCTGGCCGAGCCGTGGCAGGAGACGCCGGCCGCGCGCGCGGCAACCTTGCGGCGGGCGGCCGACCTGATGGAGCAGCGGCTGGAGGCGTTGCTGGGTCCGATCGTGCGCGAAGCGGGCAAGACATTGGCCAACGCCGTCGGCGAGGTGAGGGAAGCCGTCGACTTCCTCCGCTACTACGCCGGCTGCGTCGAAGGGTTCGCCAACGACACGCATCGGCCGCTGGGCATCGTCGCCTGCATCAGCCCGTGGAACTTTCCGCTGTCGATCTTCACGGGTCAGGTGGCGGGCGCGCTGGCCGCCGGCAATGCGGTGATCGCCAAGCCCGCCGAGGAGACCCCGCTGATCGCCTCGCTCGCCGTGGCGTTGCTGCACGACGCCGGCGTGCCGCGGGCGGCGCTGCAGTTGCTGCCGGGCGACGGCAAGGTTGGCGGGCGGTTGGTCGGCAATCCGGCTGTGGCGGGCGTGGTGTTCACCGGCTCGACCGAGGTCGCGCGGTCGATCAACCGCCAGCTGGCCGGGCGACTCAATCCCGACGGCCGGCCGCCGGTCCTGATCGCCGAGACCGGCGGCCAGAACGCGCTGATCGCCGACTCCTCCGCGCTGCCCGAGCAGCTGGTGCTGGACGCGCTGACCTCGGCCTTCGATTCCGCGGGCCAGCGCTGCTCGGCGCTGCGCGTGCTCTGCCTGCAGGACGACGTCGCCGACCGGGTCGTGCCCATGCTGAAGGGCGCGATGGCCGAGCTTGGGCTCGGCAATCCCGACCGTCTGTCGATCGATGTCGGGCCGGTGATCTCCGGGGAGGCGCAGAAGAACCTGCTGAAGCACATCGAGCGCATGCGCGCCGCCGGCCACGCGGTGCATCAGATGGCTCTCCCCGAGGCGACACGCAACGGTACGTTCGTGCCGCCGACCCTGATCGAGATCGATGCCGTGTCCGACCTCCCGGGTGAGGTGTTCGGGCCGGTGCTGCACGTGCTGCGCTATCGGCGCGAGGACATGGAGCGCGTACTGAAGGCGGTCAATGCCACGGGCTTCGGCCTGACCTTCGGCGTGCACAGCCGTATCGACGAGACGATCGAGCGGGCGACGGCGATCAACACGGCGGGCAACCAGTACGTCAACCGCAACATGATCGGCGCGGTGGTGGGCGTGCAGCCGTTCGGCGGCCATGGCCTGTCAGGCACCGGGCCCAAGGCGGGCGGGCCGCTCTATGTGCATCGCCTGCTGGCGCAGCGTCCTCCGTTCACGCCGCCGGCCGGTGACCTGCCGGGCCCGGTCGGCGAGCGCAACACCTACCGGCGCCGGCGCAAGGGCACGATCCTGTGCGTGGCGCCTGACGCGGCCGAACTGGCACGCCAGCGCGCCGTGGTGGAGGCGAGTGGCAATCGCGGGACCAGCGATCCTGGCGACCCCGATATCATCGCTGCGCTGTTCGCCGGCAGCGCCGATGACCTTCTGGCGCTGAACCAGCGCCTCGCCGCGCGCGACGGACCGATCTTGCCGGTGTACGTGGCGCCGTATCCTTCGGAGTTCCTCGCCGACGAGGTCTCCCTCAGCGTCAACACGGCGGCCGCCGGCGGGAATGCGAGCCTGATGACGATCGGATAGGATCGAATCGGGTGGGCGACTAGGGACCAAGACATGAAAATCGGGATAACGGTCTACGATCAGGTCGACGTGCTCGACGTCTGCGGCCCCTTCGAAATGTTCGACTGGGCGGACTACGACATCGACCTGCTGGCGGTGGAACCGGGAATGAAGCGGTTCCGCAGCAAGGGCTTTCCGTATTCGGTCACCCAGGGCTTCGCCGATGCGGGCCAGTACGACGCGATCTGGGTTCCCGGCGCCGAGCCGGACTCGCTGGCCGCGATCATCGACGACCCCAAGCGAACTTTCCTCGATTTCCTGGTCAAGCAGGCAGGCGGCGCCCGCATGATGTGCTCGGTGTGCGACGGTGCGATGCTCCTGGCGGCGGCGGGACTGCTTGACGGTTACGAGGCGACGGCCCACTGGGAATTCCTGAACTGCTTTCCGGAGCGCTTCCCCAAGGTGAAGCGGGCGCCCGGCAATCCTCGCTTCGTCCATGACCGCAATCGGCTTACGGGCGGCGGGGTCTCATCGGGACTGGACACGGCGTTGAAGCTGATCGAGCTGCTGTCGGGCCGGGCGCTCGCCGAGCAGGTCCAGGTGCATACGCAGTACTATCCCGATCCGCCCGTGAGCAGCGTCATTCCGCCGTCGCCCGCGTGCCCGCTTCCGCCGGCGAAAGCCCGATCGTGACGTCCGACGCCTACGAAGTCTTCGCTATCCGCTACGCCACGCGCGACGCGCAACGCAGCAGCCACTTCATCGGCGGCGATCCGCACGACGGGCCGATGCCCATGGACTATTTCGTCTGGCTGGTGCGCAACGCTGAGCGCACCTTCGTCGTCGATACCGGCTTCACGGCGGAGATGGCGGAGAAGCGCAAGCGTACCTTCCTGCGCACGCCAATCGCGGGGCTGGCGCTGATGGGCGTCGATGCCAAGACGGTGAAGGACGTCGTCATCACCCACATGCACTACGACCATGTCGGCACGTTCTTCGATTTCCCGGCGGCGCGCTTCCACCTGCAGGATCTCGAGATGAACTTCGCCACCGGCCGCTACATGCGGCACGGCCGGTTCAACCACGGCTATGAGGTCGAGGACGTGGTCGGCATGGTGCGCCTGGTGTTCAAGGATCGGGTTCACTTTCACGCCGGTTCGGCCGAGCTGGCACCCGGCCTCAGCGTGCATCACATCGGCGGCCATACCATGGGCCTGCAGTGCGTGCGCGTGGCGACGCAGCGCGGCTGGCTGGTGCTGGCGTCGGACTGCAGCCACTACTATGAGCACATGGAGACCGGCCGCGTGTTCCCGACGACGTTCCATGTCGGCGACACGATCGAGGGCTACGACAGGCTGCGCTCGCTGGCCGAGTCGCCCCAGCACATAATCCCAGGCCACGATCCGCTGGTAATGAAGCGATATCCGGCGGCGTCGAAGGAGCTGGAAGGGATTGCCGTCAGGCTGGACGTGCCGCCTCTGTCATCCTGACATGAGCCGGCCGGAGGCCGGCGGTCCGGAAGATCATGAGCGGGTCGGAGGCCTGCGCTCCCTTAAGACCGGCCGAAGATGTCCGGCTTGCGGTTCTCGCGCACACAGATCAGCTGGATCCCCGTCTCCGGCGGCAGCTTGATGCGCTCTTCCTCGCATTTGTCGTAGGTCCAAGGGCCGCCGAAATACGAGTTGCCGGAGGCCTGGATCAGGTTGTTCTTCTGCAGGTACCAGCCCGGCCCCGTCCAGGCCGTGGCGACGCTGGGGGTAGGTGAGCAGCCGGAGGCTGAAAGTCCGGCCAGGCCCAAGACCGCGACGCAGATCGCCGGGCGGCTAAGCAACGGAAACGACATCTTTCTGGCAACTCCCCCGTGGCAGGCAGCTTGAAACTACAGCGGCTTTTGCGGGGCAACAATTGCTTTCGTCCGGCGCGGCGGGCACGCTAATAATGCCCGATAACGACATCGCTCCCCAGGGGGACGGTGCCCCGGGGGACTACAGGACAGGGCTGGATGGATTTGCCTGAGAAACAGGGGCTTTATGACCCGCGCAATGAGCACGACTCCTGCGGCGTCGGCTTCGTGGCCGACATCAAGGGCAGGAAGTCGCATGCCATCGTGCGCGAGGGCCTCTCCATCCTGGTCAACCTCGACCACCGCGGCGCCGTCGGCGCCGACCCGCTGGTGGGCGACGGCGCGGGCTGCCTGATCCAGATCCCCGATGCGCTGCTGCGCGACTGGGCCAAGAAGGAAGGCATCGACCTGCCGCAGCCCGGCCACTACGCGGTCGCCATGTGCTTCCTGCCGCAAGACGAGCGGGCGCGGGTCTTCGCGGTCAAGCGGCTGGAACACTTCGTCAAGGTCGAGAAGCAGAAGCTTTTAGGCTGGCGGGACGTGCCGACGGACACCACGGGCCTCGGCAAGGCGGTGATCGAGCGCATGCCGGTGATCCGGATGGCGATCGTCGGCCGCGGCCCCAAGCTCGCCGACCAGGACGCCTTCGAGCGCAAGATCCTGGCCATCCGCAAGCAGACCCAGAACCCGCTGATCGATCTCGAGAAGAAGCACAAGCTGCCGGGCCTGTCGCAGCTCTACATGCCGTCCTTCTCCTCGCGTACGGTGGTCTACAAGGGCCTGCTGCTGGCGCCGCAGGTCGAGAGCTTCTACGAGGACCTGCGCAATCCGCTGACCCAGTCGGCGCTGTGTCTCGTCCACCAGCGCTTCTCGACCAACACCTTCCCGTCATGGCGGCTGGCGCATCCCTATCGCTTCATCGCCCATAACGGCGAGATCAACACGGTGCGCGGCAACGTCAATTGGATGTACGCCCGCCGGCGCACCATGGAATCCGACCTGATCGGCGCCGACCTCGACAAGATGTGGCCGATCATCCCACACGGGCAATCGGACACTGCCTGTGTCGACAACGCGCTGGAGCTGCTGCTGGTCGGCGGCTACTCGCTGTCGCACGCCATGATGATGCTGATCCCGGAGGCGTGGGCCGGCAATCCGCTGATGGATGCCAAGCGCAAGGCCTTCTACGAGTATCACGCGGCGCTGATGGAGCCGTGGGATGGTCCGGCCTGCATCGCCTTCACGGACGGCCGCCAGATCGGCGCCACCCTCGACCGCAACGGGCTTCGCCCGGCGCGCTTCGTGGTGACGGACGACGACAAGGTCGTCATGGCCTCGGAAGCGGGCGTGCTGCCCATCCCCGACGAGAAGATCGTGCGCAAGTGGCGCCTGCAACCCGGCAAGATGCTGCTGATCGACCTCGAGCAGGGCCGCATCGTCGAGGACGAGGAACTGAAGCGCACGCTCGCCGAAGCCGAGCCCTACGAGGAGTGGCTGAAGGAGACCCAGCATAAGCTGGAAGAGCTGTCGGAGCTCCCCGAGGCCCCCGCGCCGGCGCCGTCGAACGATCCCAGCATGCTGCTCGATCGCCAGCAGGCCTTCGGCTACACCCAGGAGGACATAAGCTTCTTCCTCGAGCCGATGAGCCGCGAGCCCGACGATCCGGTGGGCTCGATGGGCACCGACACGCCCATCGCCGTGCTCTCCCGCAAGCCGAAGCTCCTCTACAACTACTTCAAGCAGAACTTTGCGCAGGTCACCAACCCGCCGATCGATCCGATCCGCGAGGAGCTGGTGATGTCGCTGGTGTCGATGATCGGTCCGCGGCCCAACCTGCTTGGCCGCCAGGCCGGCACGCACAAGCGCCTGGAAGTCTCGCAACCGGTGCTGACCAACGCCGAGCTGGAGAAGATCCGCTCGATCGAGGACCTTCTCGACGGCTCGTTCCGCACCGCTACGATCGACACGACGTGGCCGGCGTCGGACGGCGCGGCGGGGCTGGAGGTGGCGCTCGACCGCATCTGCGCCGAAGCCACCGATCACGTGCTGGCCGATCGCAACATCCTGATCCTCTCCGATCGCGCCGTGTCGGCCGAGCGGGTGCCGATTCCAGCGCTGCTGGCGACGGCGGCCGTGCACCATCACCTGATCCGCCGCGGGCTCCGTACCCAGACCGGCTTAGTGATCGAATCCGGCGAAGTGCGCGAGGTTCATCACTTCTGCTGCCTGGCAGGCTACGGCGCCGAGGCGGTGAATCCCTATCTCGCTTTCGAGACCCTGGAAGCGCTGCGGGTGCAGAACGGCCTGCCGCTCAAGGCCTATGAGGTGCAGAAGAACTACATCAAGGCGGTCGGCAAGGGTCTCCTGAAGGTCATGTCCAAGATGGGCATCTCGACCTATCAGTCCTACTGCGGCGCGCAGATCTTCGACGCCGTCGGCCTCCATTCGGGCTTCGTCGAGAAGTATTTCACCGGCACCGCCACGACCATCGAGGGCGCAGGCTGGCAGGAGATCGCCGAGGAGACCGTGCGCCGGCACTCGGACGCCTACGGCGACAAGGCGATCTATCGCAACATGCTGGATCCGGGCGGCGACTATGCCTTCCGCCTGCGCGGCGAGGACCATGCCTGGACGCCCGACAACGTCGGCCGGCTGCAGCACGCGGTACGCGGCAATTCATCGGACGAGTACAAGGCCTTCGCCGCCTCGATCAACGAGCAGAGCGAACGGCTGCTGACCATCCGCGGCCTGATGCAGTTCAAGTGGGCCGACCAGCCGATCCCGGTCGACGAGGTCGAGCCCGCGGCCAACATCGTGCGGCGCTTCGCCACCGGCGCCATGAGCTTCGGCTCGATCAGCCGCGAGGCCCATACCACGCTCGCCATCGCCATGAACCGGATCGGCGGCAAGTCGAACACCGGGGAGGGGGGCGAGGAGCCCGACCGCTTCAAGCCGTTGCCCAACGGCGATTCCATGCGTTCGGCCATTAAGCAGGTGGCGTCGGGCCGCTTCGGCGTCTCGGCCGAGTATCTAGTCAATGCTGACGACCTGCAGATCAAGATGGCGCAGGGCGCCAAGCCCGGCGAAGGCGGCCAGCTGCCAGGCCACAAGGTCGACGAGAACATCGCCCGCGTGCGCCGCTCGACGCCGGGCGTCGGCCTGATCTCGCCGCCGCCGCACCACGACATCTATTCGATCGAGGATTTGGCGCAGTTGATCCACGACCTCAAGAACGTCAATCCGAGAGCGCGCGTCTCGGTGAAGCTCGTGTCCGAGGTTGGCGTCGGCACGGTCGCCGCGGGCGTCAGCAAGGCGCGCGCCGACCATGTGACGATCTCGGGCTTCGAGGGCGGCACCGGCGCCTCGCCGTTGACGTCGCTCACCCATGCCGGCTCGCCGTGGGAGATCGGTCTCGCCGAGACCCAGCAGACGCTGGTGCTGAACGGGCTGCGCGGCCGCATCGCCGTGCAGGTCGACGGCGGGCTGCGCACCGGCCGGGATGTCGCCATCGGGGCGCTGCTGGGCGCCGACGAGTTCGGCTTCGCCACCGCGCCGCTGATCGCCGCCGGCTGCATCATGATGCGCAAGTGCCATCTCAACACCTGTCCGGTCGGCGTCGCCACCCAGGACCCGGTGCTGCGCAAGCGCTTCACCGGCCAGCCCGAGCACGTCATCAACTACTTCTTCTTCGTGGCCGAGGAGCTGCGCGAGATCATGGCGCGGCTGGGCTTCCGGACGCTGAGCGAGATGATCGGCCGCGCGGACCGCCTCGACATGAAGCGCGCCGTCGACCACTGGAAGGCGGGCGGCGTCGATCTTGGCAAGCTGCTGCACGTGGCGCCGGCCAAGCAGGGCGTCGCGATCTGGAATTGCGAGACGCAGGACCACGGGCTCGACAAGGCGCTGGACCATAAGCTGATCGCGGCCGCTCAGCCCGCGCTGGAGAAGGGCGAGCCCGTGCTGATCGAGCAGACGATCGGCAACGTCAATCGCACCGTCGGCGCCATGCTGTCGGGCGAGGTCGCCAAGCGGCGCGGCCATGCCGGCCTGCCCGAGGACACGATTTCGGTCCAGCTCACGGGTACCGCCGGCCAGAGCTTCGGGGCGTTCCTGGCGCACGGCGTGTCACTCGAGCTCTCGGGCGACGCGAACGATTATGTCGGCAAAGGCCTGTCGGGCGGCCGCGTCGTCGTGCGCCAGCCCAAGGGTTCCCGGCGCGATCCCTTGCAGAACATCATCGTCGGCAACACGGTGCTCTACGGCGCGATCGGCGGCGAGGCCTATTTCGAGGGCGTCGCGGGCGAACGCTTCGCCGTGCGCAACTCGGGCGCCGTGTCGGTGGTCGAAGGCACCGGCGACCATGGCTGCGAGTACATGACCGGCGGCGTCGTGGTGGTGCTCGGCGACACCGGGCGCAACTTCGCGGCCGGCATGTCGGGCGGCATCGCCTATGTCTACGATCCCAGGGCGCGGTTCGGCGATCTCTGCAACATGGCGATGGTCGAGCTCGAGCCGGTCGGCGTGGCGTCCGCCGACAAGGAGGCGCCGGGCCGGCCGCATCAGCGCGCTATAAGCGCCGACGACAACGGCATGGGCGACGTGCTGCGCTTCGACGCCGAGCGCCTGCGCATCCTGGTGGAGCGCCATCTGCTGCACACCAGCAGCGCGCGCGCCCGAGAGCTGCTGGACGACTGGGACAATGCGCTCAAGAGCTTCATCAAGGTGATGCCCAAGGATTACAAGCGCGCGCTCCTGCAGGCGCGTGAACGGGCGGCGGCGAAAGCGGTCGCGGCGGAATGAGGATGACGCCCGTTGCCACCCTTCGAGACGCGCGCTGCGCGCGCTCCTCAGGGTGAGGTGATCGGGTAACAGCACGACCTCATGCTGAGGAGGCCGCGCAGCGGCCGTCTCGAAGCATGGGCAACAGGGGGGAGTAGCAGAGCCAATGGGTCAGCCCACCGGCTTCCTGGAGATCGAGCGCAAGGAGCGGCCCTACGAGAAGGTCGAGGCGCGCCTGAAGCACTGGCGCGAGTTCGTGCTGCCGCTGCCGCCGGCCGAGGTGTCGAAGCAGGGCGCGCGCTGCATGGATTGCGGCATACCCTTTTGTCACAACGGCTGTCCGGTCAACAACATCATCCCGGAGTGGAATGAGCTGGTGCGGCGCGACCGCTGGCAGGACGCGCTCGAGGTGCTGCACTCGACGAACAACTTCCCGGAGTTCACCGGCCGCATCTGCCCGGCGCCCTGCGAGGCCTCGTGCACGCTGAACATCGACGACAATCCGGTGACCATCAAGACTATCGAATGCTCGATCGTCGATCGCGGCTGGCAGGAAGGCTGGGTTGTCCCGCTGGTGCCGGCGAAGAAGACCGGCAAGCGCGTCGCCGTCGTGGGCTCGGGCCCGGCCGGCATGGCCTGCGCCCAGCAGCTGGCGCGCGCCGGTCACGCGGTGACGCTGTTCGAGAAAGCCGACCGCATCGGCGGGCTGCTGCGCTACGGCATCCCCGACTTCAAGATGGAGAAGCGCCTGATCGACCGGCGCATGCGGCAGATGGAGGCCGAGGGCGTCGAGTTCCGCACCGGTGTCGAGGTCGGCGCGACGCTCTCGATCAAGTCGCTGCTCGAAGGCTATGACGCGGTGGCCCTGACTGGCGGCGCCGAATGGCCGCGCGACCTCGAGGTGCCGGGCCGCGAGCTTTCAGGCATCCACTTCGCCATGGATTTCCTGACCCAGCAGAACAAGCGCGTGGCGGGAGACGACGAGGCGCGTGCCGCGCCCAAGGGCACGCTCTCGGCCAAAGGCAAGCACGTCGTGGTGATCGGCGGCGGCGACACCGGCTCTGACTGTGTGGGCACCTCCAACCGCCAGGGTGCCGCTTCGGTGACCCAGCTCGAAGTCATGCCGCAGCCGCCGGAGCGCGAGAACAAGGCGCTGACTTGGCCCGACTGGCCGCTCAAGATGCGTACCTCGTCCTCGCATGAGGAAGGCGCCGACCGCGACTTCGCCGTGCTGACCAAGCGCGCCACGGGCAAGGGCGGCAAGATCACCGCGCTCGAGTGTATGCGCATCGACTGGGTCAAGGGCGCCGACGGCCGCATGGCAATGAAGGAACTCGAGGGCAGCGCCTTCGAGCTCAAGGCCGACCTGGTGCTACTGGCCATGGGCTTTTTAGGCCCGCGGCGGCCCGGCATGCTGGAGCAGGCAGGCGTAACTCTCGATGCGCGCGGCAACGTTGCGGCCAACGTGGCCGACTACAAGACCAGCGTGCCGAAGCTCTTCGCTGCGGGCGACATGCGGCGCGGCCAGTCGCTGGTCGTGTGGGCGATCCGCGAGGGCCGCCAGTGCGCGCGGTCGATCGACGAGACGCTGATGGGCACGACGACGTTGCCTCGATAGCGGAAACGCTTCGAACCGGATCACCCGGTGGCGGATCAGGCGCGACGGGCCGATCGCGAATCCGATCATGAACGCCATCGCGGCCGCGCAGGCCGAGCTCTGTCAGTCGCTGCCCTCGGACAGGGCAGAGCCTCAGACTGTCTTCGGCATCCTGGGAAAGACGACTACCTCTCTTCTTCGATGTGAACCTGGATCTTGCCGGCTGCCACGGCGGCCTTCAGGGCGGCGTGGTCGCGTTCGGCTTGATCGGCGTAGTCAACCGCGAAATTGCCCATCGCCCTGTCGAAGGCGTCGCTGGTGCCGAGATAGCCACTCAGCAGCCACGGGTGGCTGGCCCGACCGTGGGCGCGCGCCAGAGCCCAGCCGCACATCCTGCCGTAGAGTTCCAGCATGCTGCGATTGAAGGTCTCGACCAATGGCTTGATCTTCGCGTCACGCAACTGGCGTACATAGAGGTGACGGCCTTCCAAACCGGTCGTCCAACCGAGAAAGATATCCGAGGATGACTGCATCAGACGTTGCCCTGCGACCACACGCTGCCCGGAGTGACCATAGAGGCTTTTGCCGGCGTAGGGCTCCAGCACCGACGCAACGGCTTGCTTGAATTGGAGAAATAGCGGCTGGTTCGAAGACGACATGAACAGGCCAATCGAACAATACCGTCCGACGCTTCCCACTCCCACGACCTTGATGGCCACGTCGACCAATCGGTAGCGGTCGAGCAGGGCCTTCCTGTCGTCGGAAAGGGTCTCGCGATAGTCAGCCAGGATCTTTTCAGCTTGCGCTCTGAAGTCTTCCTCGCGCTGAAAGTCTGGATGAAAGATGAGCGGTGGCTGGTCCTTGATGTGCACCTGTCCGCCGACCATTTCGGCCAGCTTCGGGTAATCCACGTCCGCCGCCTGGTCCTCCTTGGCCTTCTCGATCCTGCGGCGCACCCGCTTCTGCACCGCCGGGTCGTCGATCATGGTGAGGAAATCCTCAGCGCTGATGCTCTCGTACCACGCCTCGAGCGGGCTCATCTCTGCCACCTCGCGCAGCCGCTCGCGATAGCTGCGGGCGCAACTCACGGCCGCGTCGCGACCTGCAGCGTCCGACAGGCCGTTCGACCTGGCGGCGAGCACGAACGACGCGACCAACCGCTTGACGTCCCATTCCCAAGGTGCCGGCAGGGTCTCGTCGAAGTCGTTGATATCGAAGTTGATACCTCGTTCGGGTGTGGCGAAGCCGCCGAAATTGAGCAGGTGACAGTCGCCGCAGGCCTGGACTCGAACGCCCATCGAGGGAGTGGTGGCAAGGTCGGCGGCCATGACACCTGCGGACCCTCGGTAAAAGGTGAACGGCGTCTGCAGCATCCGGCCATAGCGGATCGGCGTGAGCTCGGGCATGCGCCCAGCGTCGGAGGCATGAAGAAGCTCGAGCGGGTCCGCTCGATCCTTGGCTCGCTTCCACACGCCCTGGCTCGCCCGCGGGACCGTGTCGCGCAGGCGCTTGCCGGCCGCGATGAGATCGTCGGCGGGCACGGAGTGCGCTGGGCGCTTGGTTTCCGGCACTTCGCGCGAGGTTTGCAGTCTGGTCACGTTGCTCGTGGTCATGAAGTCCAGATTTGCTACCCAAGACGACCAGGTCATTGACGCAAATCAAGCAGCGGCCGCCATGTCCGCGCTAGTTAAAGTGCGCGCGCCGCCTCGACCATCGCCAGGTAGAGCGCGAACAGGAAGCCCGCGACCACCGGAAGGACGATGCCCGAGCCGCCCTTGTGCAGGGCCTCGGGAATCATGGCGTGGGTGACCAGCGCCAGGATTGCACCGCCGGCGACGGCCTGGGCCAGCACGGCGCTGCTGCTGGTGCCGCCGATCAGCACGCGGCCGGCGACCGCGGCAACGATGCCCGCAACGATCACGGTCGACCATAAGAGGAAAATGGTCCGGTTGGTGTAGCCGGCACGGCGCAGCATGGCGGCGCTGGCTGCCGCCTCGGGGATGCCGCCCAGGAACATGCCAATGAGCAGCGTCGCCGACAGGCTCTTGAAGTCCGAGAACTTGGCGCCGATCACCAGGCAGCCCGGGATGGTGTCGAGGATATTGCCGAACACGATGGCGAGCCCGACGCCGCGGCCGGCCTTGGCTTCCTGCAGCAGCCGGTGGGCCTCGGCGCGGCTTACATGGTCGATGCTGTCGCGCGCGGCCTTCGCCCATACCGCCGGGTTGACGTTGCGCCGGAGGTTGGTGAGGGCGCGCTCGTGGCTGAGCTTGCGCACCTGGTCGGCGACATAGTGATCGTTGGCGACCAGTGTGTCGAAATCGTCCTTGGCGACGAGCAGCAGCAGGGCGTCGGTCTCGGCGCGCACTGTCGCGGTGCGGGTGCCGCCGCTCAGCAGCGCCATCTCGCCGAACGCATCGCCCTCGCCGAGCTTGGCGAGCGGCTGATCCTGGTCGTCCAGCACCTCCAGCGCACCCGAGACGACGACGTAAAGCGCATCGCCCGGATCGCCATGGCGGAACACGATCTCGGCCGGCTTCACCGAGCGTTCGCGCACATGCTCGAGCAGCGGCTCGAGGTGGGTCGACGGCAGGTTCCGCAGCAGCGTGCATTTCGACAGGTAAGCCAGGTGACGGCTCGCCTCCTGTCGCTTCCTGTTGCGCGCATATTCGAGGAAGCGCGAGGGATAGCGCAGTGCCGCGCCCTTCTCGTCGAGGAACAGCGAGGTGAGGTAGTAGATCACCGCGCCGGAGGCAAAGCCGCCGGCGATCGAGAACCAGGCAACCTGCAGCTGGGCGCCGCGGCGCGTCAGCTCGGCCGCGCCCTCGAAAGCAAGGTCGATGGCGAGCGAGGCGATCAGCGATCCGGCAGCGAAGGCCAGGATTGCGGCGAGGACTTTCTTGGGCGCGGGCAGGTAGAGGCCGAGCGCCGCCCCCATCATCACCGAGCTGGTGGTCACCAGGCCGAGCAGGGCCGCTTGCAGGATGATCATGGTTGAAATGCCCGTATGGCCATTCGTCGCGCTTTCAGTCTCTACGAGAATTGTCTTACAGTTCGTCCAGCGTCGGTGGCAGGCTTTTCGGGGGCGAGCCGCCAGGTTTTACCGGGGTATCAATGAAGCTGCTGCTGATCCAGGGCGCCAACATGGAGTATCTGGGCCGCCGCCAACCTGAACTGTACGGCACTGTCACCGCCAAGGAACTGGACGCCCTCCTGCGCCGCCAGGCGCGGGCGCTCGATGTCGAGCTGGACATCGTCTACACCAACATGGAGGGCGAGGCGGTCTCGGCGATCTACAGGGCGGACCGGGCAAATGTCGACGGCATCTTGTTCAACCCAGCAGGCTTCCTGCACGCAGGCCACGCGCTGCGCGACTGCCTGCGCTCGATCCGCGCCCCCGCCATCGAGATCCATATCACCAATATCGAGAAGCGCGGCTTCCACTCGATCACGGCGGAGGCCTCGATCTGCATGATCGCAGGCTTCGGCGTCGATTCCTACGTGCTGGCGCTGGACGCCATGGTGTCCCGCCTGCGCCGGCCCAAAGCCTGACCGGCTCTAGCCGGCCGTCTCGCGCAATCGCGCTGCGTAGCCGCGCGAGACGGAGACGCCCAGCTCCGGGTGGGTGTCGATGCGGATGGCGAGCGAGTCGATGGTCCAGCTGTCGACGATGTCGTAACCCAGTGCGTCCAGTGCGTCAGGCACTTCGCGCACATTGCGGATGTGGTAGGGCACCTCGGCTAGGCGGAAATTCTCCAAGGTCACCACCAGGGGACCGTCGCGGGTCGCGACCTTGTTCAACAGCAGGTAGCGCGGCCGGCGGCGCAGCCGGCCCATAAGATCGGCCAGCGGCTGGTCGAGGTAGGGCAGCAGTCCCGAGCCGAGCAGCACATCGGCCGCCGGCGCGTCTTCGAGGCGCTCGATGAACGACAGGGTCTTGTCCTGCGGCCGCGTCTCGGCCCGTCCGGCACGCACCTGCGCCGGCAGGTCGTAGACGACCCAGTCGATACGATCGAGCTCGAGGTAGGGCGCGAAGGCGCGGTACTTCACGCCGATGTGGCCGCCGGCATCGATGATGCAAGCGATGTCGGGCGACAGCCGCTTCAGCCAATACAGCACCGGATAGTCCCACAGCGGCACTTCCTGCATCAGCGTTTTGGAGACCTCGGACACGCCGTCGTTGTCATAGCCCTTGAGCTTGCCGGGACGCACGTGCCGCAGGGCCTCTTCGTGCGAGGGGAATGCGCCGCGAAAGCGAATGGTGTCGGGTTTGAGCGCGCGATAGCGCCCGATGGCCATCCTGACGGCGCGGCCCAGACGCCGGCGCAGTGCAGCGGTCCCCATGGGCAGACCGTAGGCAACGGCGCTCGGATCGTCCACGGACAATCGATGAAGGGTCAGTCTCGCCAGGTGCCGGTCGCCAGGGTGGTCGGCGCGAAGTCACCGAAGCGCCAGGTGAAGGGAAAGGCGCCGCGCCGTCGCCACCCATGCGTTACGTCGACCCGCCACAGCCGTTCGGCGCCGGCCGGACCGGCGCCTTCGGGATGCCACTCGATGGAGACCCGGCCTTGCAGCTGCAGGACGTCGCCCGATGCAAAGTCGATGAACAGCAGGCCGGCGCGCGGGTCGCCCAGAAGATTGCCCAGGGTGTTGTAGAAGCGGTTGCCGCGGAAGTCGGGGATCGCGAGCGAATCGCCCGTCACGCTGACGAAACCCGGTCTGCCGCCGCGATGCGACATGTCGAGGCCGCCGTCGCTGCCAATGCCGGCGCGCGACCGGCTGGCCACAAAGAAGGTGTCGGACCTCTCGATCAGGGCGTGCGCGGCTGCATCGAGATGCTCCAGAGGTTCAACCGGCTCGCCGGCGCCGGCACGCGGCGAGGGCGTGCGCGTCTGGATGTATTGCGCGCAATTGCCGAAGCTCTGGGCAATGCCGACCGTGAGGCCGCTATCGACGGCGACCAGCCGGCCGTTGGCGCGATTGCGGCGCCGCGTGGTGAAGTCGAGACCCAAAAGGCCGATCTCGGCGCCCGCCGTGAAGGTCGGCGTGGCGGGATCGTCCGATACGGGCAAGGCGGCAATCCTGAGAGCCCCGGGGTCGGGCGATTGCACGAATCCCGGCTCGCCGGTCAGCACCGAGGCCATCGGCCAGCCATCTGCGTCGAGCGTGGCGACGAACAGGTAGGGCAGCAAGGTGAAGAACTCACGATGCTGGTCGGGCATGAACGGCCGGATGGCGGCACGCCCGGGGCGCTGGTGGCCGGCCAGCGCCTGCGCCTTGAGTTCGTCCTCGTGGAAGGCGAGGAATGTCATGTGAGTCCCTCGGGATTCTCGGGAAACTGCTGCTTGGGGTCGTACCAGGGGGCCGCATCGGATCGCCAGATGTGGATCTGCGGCTTGTCGCTTACCGGCGTGTCGAGGCAACCCAGGCGCAGCAGCACGACCGGCTGGGCGATACGCTCGGCCATGATGTGCGAGCCGCAGCGCGAGCAGAAGCGGCGGAACTTGCCGGGCGAGGATTCGATGGCGCCGAGAAGATGCTCGCCGCGCAGCCAGCGGAATTTTTCACGCGGCACTGCCGTCACCGACGAGAAGGCCGTGCCGTGGGTCTTGCGGCAGGTCCGGCAGTGGCAATGCACGATGCGCTCGAGAGGGGCGTCGGCCTCGTAGGCGACGGCGCCGCAGAGGCAGCTTCCGTTCAACATGAAGGAAAGGTAGGCGCCGCCGATTGCGCCGGGTAGATCATCAATGTAGAAGTGACTCTTCCATAAATTGGAATAATCCATGGACCGCCTGGACGAGCTGGCGATCTTCGTTCGCATCGTGGAGGAGGGCAGCCTGGCGCGCGCCGCGTCGCGCTTGCGCCGCTCGCCGCCGGCCGTCACGCGGGCGCTGGCGGCTCTGGAGGATCGCATCGGCGTGCGTCTGGTCGACCGCACGACGCGGCGGCTGGCGCCGACCGAGGCCGGGCGCGCGCTTTACGACAAGGCGCGTGGGCTGGTGGCCGACTACGAGGCGGCGACCGCCGGCGCCGCCCAATCGCCAGTGCGCGGGCTGCTCAGGATCACGGCGCCGGTGCAGTTCGGGCGCCGGCATATCGCTCCTATCGTCGCCCGCTTCCTCGACGAACATGACGGCGTGGAAATCGAGCTGGTGCTGAACGATCGCAACATCGACCTCATAGACGAGGGTATCGATGTCGCGCTGCGCATCGGTCCGCTGGCCGATTCGAGCCTGGCGGCGCGGTTGGTCGGGCATGTGCGGCGGCTGTGGGTGGCGAGTCCTGCCTATCTCAAGCGACGCGGCATGCCGCGCGCGCCGGCCGACTTGGTGCGCCACGAGGCGATCCTGGGGACCTTGCGCGGCAACAGCGAATGGCGCTTCGCGGGCCTGCGCGCGGCGCCGCGGCTGATGGGACGGCTCAGGGTCGACGATGTCGAGACGCGGCTGCGCGCGGCGCGCGACGGGCGTGGCGTGGCGCAGCTCCTGTCCTATCAGGTCGCCGACGAGCTTCAGTCGGGCAAGTTGGTGCGGCTGCTGCAGGCCTGGGAGGCGCCGCCGCTGCCGGTGCATCTCGTCACCAAGGGCCGCGCCCACCGCGCGCCCAAGATCGACGCCTTCGTCGAGTTCGCCGCCAAACAGCTGAAGGTTCTGCCGGTGCTGAGCGATTGACACAGGCTGTGCAATTGCCTATCGCTTAACCCATGGGTTAAGTGTCGGGAGTAAGCGCATGTCCTATGTCGATGGTTTCGTGCTGGTGGTGCCGAAGAAGAAGTTGCCGACCTACGTGAAGCTGGCGCGCAAGGCCTCCAAGGTGTGGCGCGAGCACGGTGCGCTCGACTATCGCGAATGCGTGGGCGAGGACCTCAAGGTCAAGATGGGCCTGCCCTTCCCCGAGCTCGTCAAGGCCCGCGCCGGCGAGACCGTGATCTTCTCCTGGATCTCCTACAAGTCGCGCGCTCATCGCGACAAGGTCAACGCCAAGGTGATGGCCGACAAGCGCCTGTTCGACGGCATGCCCAAGGAGATGCCGTTCGACGTGAAGCGCATGGCCTACGGCGGCTTCAAGACGCTGGTCGGCTTCTGAGCGGCTGAGCTACAAGGCGGCATGATCGAGATCACGCCGCTTCACCGGGACGACCGGCAAGCCTGGCAGCCGCTCGCCGTGGGCTACAACGCCTTCTACGAGCGGGTGCTCCCCGACGCCACCTACGACCGTACCTGGCGCCGCCTGATGGAGGAGAAGGAGCTGCACGGCCTCGCCGCACGGCTCGACGGCCGCGTCGTCGGCATCGCCCACTACCTCTTCCATGCCAGCATCTGGTTCGACGACGTCTGCTACCTCGCCGACCTGTTCGTCGACGAGACGGTGCGCGGCCAGGGCGCCGCCCGCCTGCTGATCGAGGCCGTCGCCGACGAGGCGCGTGCCCGTGGCTGCGCGCGCTACTACTGGCTCACCAAGCAGGACAACGTCCGCGCCCGCGGCCTCTACGACAAGGTCGCGCGCTTCGCCGGCTTCATCCGCTACGATTATCCGATGGTGCCGTAGAGGCGGCCCGCCTCACTGGCAGGCCTGGTTCAGCAGCTCCAGAGTGATGGGCTTGCCCAGTCTCGGCAGAGCGGCGGTGGTCGACGGCTCTCGCCGCGCAAGTTCCTCGAGATCGGCGATCATGTCGCCGTCGCTCGGCCGGATCTCCGACTGCATGGCCTTGAGCGCCGGAGCCAGATGGTCGCGGAACACGAGATAGCGATAGCGATCGAGCAGGGCCGGCGCGAGAGGGCATCGGGTCGAGGCCCGGTTGAGCTCGTAGGACAGGTTGTAGAAGGCCTGGGCATACTTTTCTCCCGCAGCGATCCCCAATTGCTCGAGGGCCTCGTCTCTTCGATGGTCGACCCGAGCATAGGAACGACCCAGCAGAAACGCGTGGCGGCCGACATCCTTGCCGCCATTGCCGGCTCTTTCCGCCTCGCACGGTCCGATGGCGCCGTCGGCAGGACCGCCAATTGTCCGACGCAGCGGATCATATGGATGTGTGGCCAGTCTCTCGCACTCGCCGAGAGGGCCTGAATTCCCGCGCCTCAGCGATTCGGCGCCGGCCACGATCGCGACCGCCCACGCATCTTCCGCCTGGGATTCGGGGCCGAGGCAACACAGGTTGGTGATCGTTGGATTTCCGGCCTGAATGTCCTCGTAGAGCTCGGTGCTGAACAGCTGGCTTTGCGTATGAACGCTTCGCATCGCCTCGAGGGCCTCGCGATATCCTTTTTCCCTGTCTCCCTTTGCGAGCATCTTGGCAGCAGTCTCGGCGTGAATGGTGCCCAGCCCCTGCAGCGTGCCAGACAGGCCCGAGACGGCCGCGGTGCGGACGTAGTTCTCGTCACTCTTGTCGGTGATGGATACCTTGGTCTTCTTCAAATCGAGTTCCGGAAGGAGCTCTTCGTAGAGCCGGCGGGCGCGCTGGCGTTCGGCTGCAACCGCCGACATTTCCTCGACAGTCTCTTGCGGCATGACGCTTGCCTTCAGGCGTATGGCGTCGGCCAGCTGCAGGCGTACTTCGCGATCGTCGCTCGCAAGCTCGTCGAAAAGCTTCACCGCCTCGGCAAAGCGCGGCAGCTTTGCTTGCTCATCGGAGATCGTACCGAGCCAGAAGAGCGTCCGGGCACGTGCCAGCTGCAAAGAACGAGACGAAACGCCATTGTTCACGAGCGCGCTCTGCAGGTTCAGCGCCTCGGTCAGCAAATCTCGCGACCGCTGATGGTACCAGCGAAAGCTCACCAACTTCCAATCCATCGCCGCCAGCTGCTTCTGGAATGCGGGAAGCGCCGCGGCATTGGATTTCACAGCGGTGCGCAACACATCCAAGGTGGTGTAGCTGACAAACGGATTGCTCTCGGGCGTGGGCGCGTTGGCGGCCGTCAGGTACGCCGCGAGCACTTCGGCCGCCTTGTCGGTTTGCTTCAACTCCATGAGCCTCCGCGCAACGCGGTACGTAAATAGCCCTGGAGGCGGTTTACTCGACTTCGCCCGAGCCAGGATCGAGCTCGCGACCGTCGATATCGACTCGGTCTTGGTGCCGAGATCCGGCGCGTTTTCTGCGGCCGCGAGAAGCAGTTCGTCCTTGGCATCAGGCGCTTGCAAGCGGCCAGAAATTGCCTGACAATCCGTTTGGCAAGCCAGGACAGCAGCGTCTTCTCCTGTTCATCGGGCAACTTCGCGAGGTCACAGGCTGTCCGGAGGCGGCGGGCACCCTCCGTGATCTCGGCTCGGCGCACCGGCAGCCGCCGTTGTTCAAGCACCTCGGTGAACCATCCGAGGGCGTCTGCGCATTCAAAGCGAGCAGCCGCCGCCTGGGACGCCAAGCTGCGGACCTTCATGCCTTGCGCGGCAAGGAGCGGCATCAGGCCGGCCAAATTCTCAGTGATCGCCTCGGATTGGCCACTGCCGCCTGCGACGGCCACAATGCGCGCGAGGTCGCCGGTCGAACGCGATGCAACGGATTCACTGGCCTTGAGGGGTCGTCCCACCGTGAGTGCCCCGGTGCGCGACTGAAAGGCCACCCAATGCGAGCTGCCAATGGGCACCGGCTCGGCGTCGATCAGGATCGACCCTTCTTCGCTGAGCTGCGCGGTATCCCACAGAACGAGGTTCTTGCCATCGCGCAACCAGAGGCGGCGATTATCGGCGAAGCGAACGAGCTGCCATCGCGGCGGAATGGTTACCGCGGCTGACTCCTCTCGTTTGGCGTTTCCATCCATTAGCACGTAGCGGATAAGACCGCTTTTCTCGGCCACGCCCAACTGGCCCGCCGCCGTGAATTCAACGTCTTTCACACCACCGTCCAATGATCGAAGAAGTTCCACGGGCTCGACTTCCAATCCCTCTTCAGTGCAAGGCCCGGCAAATACGCGGTCGCCGTACACCATGGCGTAACGACCGCCTTCCAGATCGAAGGAAAACGTCCGTCTTTCCTGGGCATCGAACAGCTTTCGCGCCCGGGCCCGGTTCCCGTCGATGACGATCAGCCAGGTTGCCCCGGCCGAATCGAAAGCCAGGAAATTGGGCTGTCCCCATCGGCAATTGAAGAGGTAGGTGAACGATGCTTCCTGTGGCAGCGTCGCTCCTTTGTCCTGTTCGCGACTGCTGTCGCGTTTCATGCGCTCGACTCGGGCCTTTCGTATGTCGCCTTGTTCAATTGCCTGGATATCGCCGAGATGGATCGCATCCGCAAAGGCGATCGCAAGCTTGTCAGGACCATAAAGCCCGACAAGCGACGTTGGTTTGGGGACTGCGGCATCCTTTGAGGTGGGTGGCCTTCGCCCTAGGAGTTTGTCCATGCCGATGAGCTTGGACTCCTGCCAATCCCCGCGTGGGCCGACGGTCTGATAGATCTTGACCCCGTCGTCTCGAAGCTTGGCCACCATGGCGAACTCGGGGCCACCCACACTGCTCCAACGCGGCTCGTTGTTGGCGTCGGGCTTGTCGGCGTCGAAGGTTTTGCTGCGTTTGCGGATGGCGGCATGCTGCTTCTGGAGTATTTCCCGCAGGTTCACTGTGACCGTCGCTTTGACGGTGTCCGGCAGCTTCAAGTCGGCCTGGTCGTCGGTGAGGATCGGTTCCAGGAGGCGACCAAGGATCGCCCCGGCCATGGCATGATCTCCGCCGCCCTGTTTTCCCTTGACCTCGTTCAGTATTGCGCCGACGCGCAGTTCAATGAGTTCGGAGCGGGCGACTGTGTTGTCTTCATTGGCCTTGATCCAGAAGATGAGCAGGACGGCTAACGTAACGACCGCGGCGACGCCAGCCGCGCCGCTGGTCCAGGCCACGATGCGGCGAATCTGGGCGACCCGCCGGCTATGGGACATGAACTCGTCGAACTCCGGGTAGCCGCCGCCGTAGAGTTCCGCCCAGGCCTGGGTAGGAGCATATTGGGCACGAAATTGCACGGCCTGGGTCAGCGCTGCATCCCGCAACAGCAACCCGCTGACGTCGGACCGACCGGTGAGGCGAAGCCAGAGGCTGGGCTTCTCTGCCAGCTTGTCCTTCGCCGCGTCCGCCACGGCCTTCTTCCACGTCCTGGATCGCTCGGAGATGCTTCTCCACCAGGCAGCCGACGCTGCTTCACGCTCGACCCACCTGCGCAACAAGGCCCACTGCCGGATGAGGCTTTCGTGGCTTATGTCAATCTTGACGTCTTCTCGGAGCTCGCGGGCTTCGGACACCAGGAAGCTGCAGCCGGGCGCGCGATAGGCGTCGACGACGAGCCGAACGCTCTGGATATCGCCTCCGTTCAACTCGGCGAGCTTGCCGATGCTTGTCGGCCGCCGGACAGCTGTGGCGATGGAGGTGCCGCTGACCAGCGCCCTGAAGACCTTTTGCACGACGGCTTCGATCGGCTTGCCATGCTTGGCGACGAGGTCCTTGAGGATTTCGTCGGCATGGGCGCTGAGCATCCCGCGCAGCCCGCCGGCTGATTCATAATCCTCGACCGTCAGCTTCGGGGGCTCGTCTCCCCGATCCCTCGACTGGGTCCACAGCCGATTCAGCACGTGCTGCAGCAGGGGAAGCTGGTCCGCGCGCCGTGCCAGGCGGTCTAGCTGGTCGATCCTCGCGAGAGGATCGTCGCCCGCAGCGCCTGTGTCGTCGTCCCAGGGCGCGAGGGCGCCGAGGTCGTTGAGCAGTCGGTTGACGAGCGCTTTCTCGATCTCGGCATCGCCGACACCTGCAGGATCTTCGATCGCAATCCGGCATTGCTGCCTGGACAGGCGGGGCGTCAGATACTGACCCTGGTTGATCGCTTCGGTCAGCCCCTCGAGCAGTGCGCAGGCGCCAAGGTATTCCGAGCGCATCGTCAGCGCGACGTAGATCGGAAGGCGACTGTCCTTGCTGCCCGATTGATGCGCGCTTTCGATCAGCAGGCTGACGAACGCCTGGGCGTGATCCTGTGCGGCATAGCTTTGAAAATTGAACAGTTCCTCGAACTGGTCGACGAGCAGCAGGAGGTTGGCGCCGGGCCTCAGATAGCCGGCGCGGCACCATTCGACGATGCTGCGCGGACCGCGTCGGAGATAGGCGGCAAGCGCGTCGACCTCTGCCGCGTCGTGCGAGGCCGAGTTGCGGCTGGCAAGCAGGGCGGCCGCCAGATTGGCGATCGGCCGGCTGCCCGGCCGGAAATCGACGACCTGCCAGGATGAGCCAGCTTCCCTCAGCAGCCCCAGCTCGAGACCGTAGACCACGCCGGTCCGAACCAGAGACGACTTGCCGCTGCCGGAGGCGCCCTGCACGGCAACGAAATGGGTCTTGGCGAGCTTGTCGATGACCTTGTCGACATCGTCCTCGCGACCGAAGAAGAGCTCGACCTCGTCCCGGCGAAAGGATCGCAGACCCGGATACGGCGCCTGACGTTCCGCCATGGTCAGTTCCTCAAGCGTGCCAGCGTCGCCGGCAGGTCCGCGGCGTTGGTTTGGATCATCCCCGGCAAGACAAGGTCGAGCTTCGGCTTGTCGTCGGGTGGGCCGATGTACACGGCGAGGACGCGCAGCGGTTCGTCCCGCGAGCGTTTGACCTTGTTGTACAGCAGCAGCTGCTGCCGCACCCAGAGAAGGTTCGCCTGCCCGTACACCAGCATCAGTCCGTCGCATAGGGAGATGTTGTTGAGCAGGTCCTGTCGGGCATCTGCGGGCGTCCCGCCCATCATCGGCAGCGACGGCACATGCCCATACTTCGTGATCGCGTCGCGCAGCGCATGGGCGATATCCATATCGGGCGTGTCGGCGTTGACGAACACCAAAGCCTCGCCGCTCACGTGTGCCGCAGCTGGTGGCGGTGGCTTCGCGAGCTCCTGTAGCTTGGCGACAATGGCGGCACTGAAGGTTTCCAGGCGATCGACCAGGACGCTGGGCCCGTTGAGCAGCTTTTTTTGCTCCTCGGGCAGATTGTCGGTGACGAGATCCGGTCGTCGCCATTGCAGGACGCTCTTGCTCGACTTGGTGGCGAGCGTTGCCTGGCGGGCCACATAGCCATCAGGCCGCCGCCCCGGCGCCGCGCTGATGAGCTGCACGACCATCGTGGCCTGCTCCAGGTCGGCGGCGAACGCGGCTTCGAATTTCTCGGGGTCAGCCGGGTAGTCGGCAGCGGGCAGGATGCGCACATTGAACTGCGACAGGTATCGACGCACGCTTTCGCGCTGCTCTTCCAGGTCGTCAGTCACCTGCGCGAGCAGGACCGTCCCCAGCGGCGGCTCAACCGGCTGCTTTGCGCCGCCGTTCTCGCGCATGGCCAGGAGCTGATGGCACATCGCTTCCGCGAGGTCGCCGATACGATCCCAGTACTTGTCCGTTTTTTCCGGCGTCGTCGGATAGAGTGTTGCCGCCTTGCCGCCGTCCGTCTCGTACCAGAACTTCGCCGCTATCTTCTTGCGTAGAACCTCCGGCGCGGGATCCTCATCGAGGAACGGCAGGATCTGCGCGGCGAACAGCTGCTTGTCGCTGTTTGCGGCGATGAAGGACTCGAGCTCCTGAAGGGACACTGGCTTGTTGGCGCCGCGCATGCCCACGTAAGTGCGCGAGACGACCGACAGCATCAGGGCCGCTTGCTTGGCGTCCTTCGCGAAGCCCTCCATCACGTAGTTGCCGCCGTTGGCGTCCTTTGGGCTGTAGAAGACCTTGAGTTCTGGAGGGCCGCCCAGTCTCGTCTTGAGAGCAAAGAAGATGTCTTCCGCGAAGCGCGATACCCAGCCCTTCCCTCCAGACGCGGTTGGGTAATCGTCGTTCAACGCGAAGCTTATGAAAACGTCGTACTTGTAACCCTCGATGTAGGCCATGATCGCCTGCCCCCCGATAGACAGACGCACGTAGTGGCTACGAGCTTTGCCGCATCCTGTAGCAGGGGGCGGTCATGCCGAATGTGCTTAAACACACATTCAGCAACAAAGTTGTGATCGGGGAAGGTCAGTCTGGCGTGACGCCGAAGCGGCGTTGCCAGAACTCGCGGCTGCGCCGCTCGCCGATGTCGCAGCCGAGCTCGTACTCCGGCCGCACGAAGCGCGTGTAGTCCTCCTCGTTGCGCGCCGGCTTGCGGCCGCTTTGCGCGAGCTGCGTGCCGTCCTCCAGAGGACCGAGACCGCCGATGTCGAAGTCGTGGCGCGGCCCCCCCTCATGTGGTCCGAGGTCGGCCACTTCCTGCAGGAGCTTCTTGCGCACGGCGCGGGGAAAGTCCTCGAAGTTGCGGGCCACCTCGACGAAGGAGCGCGGGCCGCCGGTGACGCAATGCAGGTAGTACGTATCGAGGTCGGCCTCGCTCGGGAAGCCGAACGGGTTCGGCCGGTCGTTCATGATCGGCAGCCCGTTGATTATGATCTTCTCCTTCAGCGCCTCGTAGCGCATGTCGGTGACCAGGCCACCGTCGTTGTTGGAGCCGTCACCCGAGATGTCGAGCACCTTGCGCTCGGGCTCGAAGGGGCTGCGGCCGAACAGCGGGATGGCGTATCGGATGGCGCCGCTGATCGAGGTGCGGCGCGCGATCGAGATCGGCGCACTGGCGAGCCGGGTCGCGAAAGCCTCGATCGCCGCCTCCGAGTCGAGCAGCGTCCAGTCGATCAAGAGCCGTTGCACCCAGGCGTCGGACCATTCGTAGTAGGCGACGGCGATACGGCCGTGGCTGCCGCCCAGGATCGCCTTGACGATGACCGGGTCGCGAAAGGCCTGCACATAGCCCTCGCGCTGCAGCTTGGCCTCGTCGGGATCGATGCTGCCCGAAATGTCGATCGCCATCGCCAGAGCCAGGTCGACTTCCTTGCGCTCCTGCGCGTTGGCGGGGGCGGTCACAGGAACAGCGAGCAGGAGGCACAGGGCGACTAAACGCAGCAGCTTGGCCATGAGGTGACTCCGCGGTCGGTGCCGTCGAAGAGGCAAGAACCATACCGCCCGTCGGAAGCTCCGGCCAGAGGCGCACTGGACTCGTCACACGGCGCGCCGTTAGCCTTTGTGCAAAGTCGGAGGACGTTGCATGGACTTGGCCCTCAGCCCGCAGGACAAAGCCTTTCGCGACGAGGTCCGCCGCTTTCTCGACGAAAACCTTACGGATGACTTACGCGAGGCCGGCCGCAAGACCGGCGGCGTCTTCGCCGAGATCGAGGCAGGCATGCGCTGGCACAAGGTGCTGGCCAAGCGCGGCTGGTCGGCGCCGACCTGGCCCAAGGAATATGGCGGTACCGGCTGGAGCGCCACGGAGCGCTATATCTTCGCCCGTGAATGCATTGCCGTCGACGCGCCGCGCATCTTCGCCATGGGTCTGCGCATGGTCGGGCCGGTGATCATGAAGTTCGGCACGCCCGAGCAGAAAGCCAAGTACCTGCCGAGGATCGTCGCGGGCGACATCATCTTCTGCCAGGGCTACTCCGAGCCGGGCTCGGGCTCCGATCTCGCCAGCCTCAAGACGCGGGCGGTACGCGATGGCGATGACTATGTGATCAACGGCACCAAGATCTGGACGACCGGCGCGCATGTCGCCGACCACATGTTCTGCCTGGTGCGCACCTCGACCGAGGGCAAGCCGCAGGACGGCATCTCCTTCGTGCTGATCGATTCGATGAAGACGCCTGGCCTCACCGTGAAGCCGATCGTCACCCTGGCCGGAGACCACGAGGTCAACCAGGTGTTCTTCGACAATGTGCGCACGCCGGTGGCCAACCGTATCGGCCCGGAGAATGCCGGCTGGACCGTCGCCAAATACCTGCTCGAGTTCGAGCGTGGCGGCGAGGGCTACACGCCAAACCTCTATGCCCGCATCGAGGACATCCGCCGAATCGCAGCCGGGGAGGCGGCCGACGGGTCGGGCCGGCTGATCGGCGAGCGCAGCTTCGCCGAGCGCCTGGCCGAGGCCGAGATGGAGATCCAGGCGCTGGAGATGATCGAGATGCAGGTCCTGTCGGACCTCAGCCGAGGAAAGAATCCCGGTGCGATCTCCTCGGCGATGAAGATCCGCGGCAGTGAGACCTTGCAGAAGCTCGACAATCTCGGCGTCGAGGCGCTGGCCTGGTATGCCGCGCCCTTCGAGCCCGAGGCGCGCATGCTGGGCCACAACCAGCCGACGGTGACACCGGAGTGGGGAATCACCGCCATGCCGCTCTATCTCAACAACCGCGCCTCGACGATCTACGCCGGCTCCAACGAGATCCAGCGCAATATCATCGCCAAGGCCGTGCTCGGCCTCTAGGGATGCCTGACCGCCGGCAGGTGATCGTCTGGTCGTGGAGTCTCGAGACCGGGTCGCTGGCTGGCGATGACGCCGAGGCGTTGTTGTCCGATGAGGAGAGGGCGCGCCGGGAGCGGTTCGTGTCGCCCGATCTTGGTCGCCGCTTCATGGCAGCGCGGGCCGGACTTCGCCTGGTGCTCGGTCGGCACGTCGATCGCGATCCGCGGAGCCTGTCCTTCGCTACGAACGCATTCGGCAAGCCGCGGCTGGCCGAGGGCAGCTCCGTGCACTTCAACCTGAGCCACAGCGGCGAGCGCGCCGTGCTGGCGATCAGCGACGGCGAGGTCGGTGTCGACCTCGAGTACATGCGGCCGCTTGAGCATCTCGACCTGGCAACCCGCTACTTTCATCCCCACGAGGTCGCGGCAATCACCGACGCGGGCGACGAGGAGGAGCAGCGCCGGGCGTTCTTCGGCGTCTGGACCCTGAAGGAGGCGGTGGTCAAGGCGCTGGGCCACGGTCTTTCCATTCCGCTCGAATCGTTCGAGGTCTCCATGGCGTCGTTGCCGCCCGTGCTTGTTCAGGCACCGGAAGGCTCGCCGACGACATGGTGGCTGCACTCCAAAACCCTGGACGGTTACTGCTTCGCGTTGGCGGTGCCTGGTGTCGCCGACGTCGGGTTGATCCATCGCACGCTCTGACCGTCCTTGCCGACGATGCCGCGCAGCGCGCCGTCGTCATCCATCAGTATGGCGCGGAAGTAGGCGACCTCCAGTTGGCCGATGGCCTGGTTCATGGCGGCGCGCCGGGCATTGGTGCGGAGCAGGCGGTTGCGGTGCAGCTCGAACAGGCCATCCGCCATGTCGTCGTGCGCGGCCCCGTCCAGCACGACCCAGTAGTTGCGCGGCTGCTCCATCCGCTTCCTGTTGCGCGGGATGTCGATGGCGCTGATGTGGGCGTAGTTGCGAATGCTCGGATCGGGTGAATTCTGCTCGGCGTCGGTGGGGAACGCCTCCCGGCTCGACAACAGGAAGTAGGCCTGCGGGCCGATCTGGTCGGCAGTCGGTCCGAACAACGCTCCGTCGACGTTGAGGACGGCGCGGATGCGGTGATCGACCAGACCGGCCTGGATTGCCGCGGCGCCGCCCATCGAATACCCCATGGCGCCGACGCGGCCGAGATCGAGGCGGCCGGCGAGGGCGGACGCCTGTCCGCCCTCGAGCGCCCGCAGGACTTCGAGGATGCGGTTGGCTTGCAGCACGACGTGTCGACCGGCCCGTTCGAGCGTCGCCTGGAGGGCTGCGTCGGACTGCAACTCGATGGATACGCCGCGGTCGGGATCGGTTGCGGGATCGCTTGCAACATCGTCGCAGCCGACAACGACAAAGCCGTGGCTCGCCAGGTTCTCGAGCTGGATGCTGCTGCTCGTACGGGTGCCGCCCCAGCCCGGGGCATAGATAACAAGGGGTGCCGGCGCTGCCAATCCTTGTGGATACCAGACAGTAACCGGCAGCAAGCGGCCGTTCGAGCCGTGCAGCGTCAATTCCATGCGGCCGACCGCATGCGGACCGGTCGGCGACGGGCGGCGCGGCGCGAACGCCGCCGCCAGCACGATCAGTCCGGCAAGCACGAGGAGCCCCGCCAGCGCGGAGAGTCGCAAGGCGGTCATCCGCCGCGGGTGTTTTCGATTCCGGCGAGCAGTGGACCGAGGAAGGACGCGATGTCGGCTGCCGGCTTCTCCTGGAACATGTCGAGGTGAGCGCTCTCGACGTGCGTCAGGTAGAGCTTGCCGGCCACGATCGAGCCCCAGCCCATGCGCTCGTCGAACAGCCGCCCGCTCAGCGTCTCGGCGCTGCGGAAGAGGACGGTGTCGATGGTTGCCGGCGCCGGCCGATGACGCGCCGCCGCATCGCGGAGGTGATCGTCGAACCAGCGCCCGGCGAACAGATCCGCTTCGGTCGGCTCGGCAGCCGGTGTCTGGTAGCCAAGGCGGCGCAGAACCGGCAGCCAGGCGAGATCCTTCAGGCCGATCTCACCCTTGCGGTATTGCTCAATGCGATTGAGCCGATGGCGGGTGCGCAGCTGACGTGCGCGCCGCTTCTGGTTGCTGGGCGACATCGATTCGCGATAGCCGGGTGCCCAGGTGTCGAACAGGCAGACGAGCTCGATCTTCTCACCCATGCGCTGAAGCTGCCGTGCGGCCTCGAATGCCAGCGCGCCGTAGACGCAGTGGCCGCCCAGGAGATAGGGGCCCGTGGGCCTTGCCCAACGGATCAGTCTCACCGCGTAGGTCGCGAAATCGTCGAAGCTGTAGCCCGACAGGTCGAGCGGGCCGTCGGGGTGGTAGGTCTGGATGTCGATGAACGGCCGGTCCGCACCCAGTGCCCGGGCAAGCTGGTAATAGACGGACCGATTGTTGATCGCGATCATCGGCGTGCGCGCGCCATCCTCGTGGAAGCAGGCGACTTGGCGCACCGGATCATGGACAGGGATTGGCTCGCGATCGCTGCCGACCTGGAGTGCCGGGGCCTCGATGGTCGTCGCCGACGCGGCGCGCGGCGTGATGCTGTGCAGCGCCGGACAGTCAACCGGGGCCAGATTGGGTGAGCTCACCAGTGCTTCCAGGCAGGTCCGCCACCCCTCCAGCAGCGCCTGGACCGTACTCGCGTCGTAAAGGTCGCTGTCGGCCTCAATGGCGAGTCGCCAGCCCTCGTCGCGCCAGATCAGGAAGAAGGTGAGATCCCATTGCGTGCCTGACGAGAAGGAGGGAAGCGAGACGAGGTTGAAGCTGCTCCGCGCCTGCGCGGTCTCCGTCGTGCCCGAGTAGGAGCGATGGACGACGAGATTGACGGCATGCAGGCGCTGGTCGGCACCGTCGGGTAGCGAGGCCAGGACCGACTCGAACGGCAGGTTCTGGTGAAGAAGCGATTCCTGCACCTCGTCCGCCGCGAGCCGCGCTAGGGTAAGCAGCGATGCCTGGCTGTCGACCGGCAGGCAAAGGGTGATCAAGTTGACGGTTGGACCCACCAGCAGTTCGGCGGACGGCTCCTCGCGATGGGCGACTTGCGATCCGATCACGATCTTGGCTTCGCGGGTCACGCGATTGAGCAGCAGCGCCAGGGCGGCGACGGCGAGTGTGTAGAGTGTGAAACCGTGGCGGCTGGCAAAGGAGTCGAGGGAACGGCTGAGCTCGGCCGGGAGCAGCAGGGAGAGGATCTCGCCACGGCTGCCGCCGCGTCCGACCGGAGGGTGATCGCCCGGCACCCGGGTGCCGACGACGCCTCTAAGCTTGCCCTGCCAGTACCGCCGTGACTCCTCCAGGGCCCCACTCGCGAGCAGCTCGCGTTCCCAAAGGGCGTAGTCTGCGACCTGCAACTCGGGCTCGCCGCCGCTTCCGGTGGCTCCGCGCTCGATCGCCGTAGCCGTCGCGAGAAACTCTGCCAGCAAAAGGCCGATCGACCAGCCGTCGGCGATCGCCGCGTGGAAGGTGATAAGCAGGATGCTACGGTCGGGGGCGAGGCGAAGCAGGCCGGCGCGGAACAACGGGGCCTCGCCAAGGTCAATCGGATCGGTCGCCTCACCTCGCGCGATCTCCTCGGCCCGGGCCATCGCCGCCTCGGCGCCGAGCGCCGTCAGGTCGATGCTGCGCAGCTTTACCGGGCAGCGCTGCAGGATCACCTGCTTGGGCACGCCGTCGATCTCGCACAGGTAGGTGCGCAGGATCTCGTGGCGGTCGACCAGCGCCTGCAGCGCGCGATGCGCGACGTCCTGGGTCAGCCGGCCGATCACCAGCCAGCGCATGGCGACGTTGAGGCCGTGGGGGCGGTTCGAGCGGGCCCGCGACCACAGGCGCTCCTGCATCAGCGTGCAAGGGAACACCTGGCCTTCGCCTCCCGGGTGCGCCACCGGCTGATCGCCCGTCCGGATAGTCATCATGACGAGACGCTACGCCGTCGCGCGCCGCGCCGGAAGTCGGCAAGAGCGGGCGCGGCCTTGGCGCCGGCATCCACGAGGCCACGGCTCTTCTGTTGCGCAATGCGCGCCAGGGTCGCGATCGACGGGTTCTTCATGAGGTCGCGGGCGTCGATGGCGATGCCCTGGCGCTGCAGCCGGGCGGCGATGCGAAAGACATGCAGGGAATCAGCCCCAACGGAGAACAGCGGATCCTCAATGCCGAACTCATCGCGGCCAAGCACTTCGGCCCAGACCTTGGTGATGGCGGATTCCAGAGGCGTCGCAGGACGCTGGCTGGCCGATGCCACGGGACGCGACGCCGCCGTAGGACGGCGGAGCGCGCTGCGGTCGAGCTTGCCGCCGGCGGTGAGAGGAAGCGCGTCGAGCGCCACCCAGTGCATCGGCACCATGTAGTCGGGCAGACGGCGGGCCAACTCGGCGCGCGCCGGCGCTGGGTCGCCTCCGGCCGTCACGACATAGGCTACGAGAACCGGATCGGCGCCGGGATCTTGGTGGAGCAACACGGCACATTCGCGAATGTCAGGGGACTGGCGCAGCGCGCTCTCGATCTCCTCGAGCTCGATGCGGAAGCCGCGCAGCTTGACTTGCCGATCGTTGCGGCCGCGCAGCTCGATCTCCCCTGACGGCAGCAGGCGCGCCCGGTCGCCCGTCATGTAGAGACGCTGCGGGCGCCGGCCCCCCAGGGAGATCTCGCGGAACGCCTTGGCGGTCAGGTCAGGCCGGCCGAAGTAGCCCTTGGCGAGTCCGTCGCCACCGATGAACAGGGTCCCGAAGGCGCCGGGCGGAGCAACGCCGTCGCGATCGTCGAGCACATAGAGACGTGCGTTGGCGATGGGCCGTCCGATCGTCACGTCGCCGCCCTCAGGAACGATCTCGCAACCCGATGCGTAGATTGTCGCTTCGGTCGGTCCATAGAGGTTCCACAGCCGTCCGCCACCCGCCAGCAGGCGGTCGGCGAGGTCACGCGGCAAGGGCTCGCCGGCGGCGATCATCTTCAGGCCCGGTCGTGACGCGAAGCCTGCTTCCAGCAGCATGCGCCACAGGGTCGGTGTGGCCTGCAGCACGGTGGCCTGGGTCCTGGCGGCCAAGTCCACCAGCTCAAAACCGGTGCGCACAGTCTCAGAATCGGCCATGACGACACGGCCGCCGACAAGGAGAGGGCCGAATAGTTCAGCGAGCGAGACGTCGAATGTGGCCGCGCTCGAGGCGATCACGACATCGTCGGGAGCGACCTCCCACAAGCGCGACATCGCCGTCAGGGTATTGGTCAACGCCCGGTGGCCGATCTCGACACCCTTGGGCGTGCCGGTCGAGCCCGACGTGAAGAGGACATAGGCCGAGGCGTCGCTCGCTACGCGCGGCAGGCTCGGTTCGCCGGCACCGGTATCGAGGGCAATCCGGTCGAGCCTCAGTCTGAAAGCACCGGGCGCGATGGAGGCGATTGCCTCGTCCCGGCAGATGATGCCATCGATCCGGGCGTTCGTGGCGATCTGGCGCAGTCGGTCGGCCGGCTGGCCGATGTCGAGTGGAACAAAGGCATGGCCCGCCTTCATGATTCCCAGGAGGCTGACCGGCAGGGCCCAAGACCGATCGACGGCGACCCCGATCCGGCCCTGTCTTACAGCGCTCGCCTGTAGCAGGGCGCGCGCGAGGGCGGTCGACCGGCGGTCGAGCTCCGCATAGGTCAGCGATGCCCCGTGATCGACGCAAGCCACGCGCTCAGGCGTACGCGCCGCTTGAGCAGCGATCAGATCGTGGACGCAGTCGTCGGCGGGATAGGGCGCTGCGGTGTCGTTGACAATGTCGAGGGCGAAACGCTTCTGCTCGTCCGACAGAAGCTCCAGGGCTCCGACCGGGGTCTGGGGCGCACCGGCGATGCTTTCCAGCAGCCGCCGGTAGTGCTCTACCCATCGCGCGATCGTCGCATGGTCGAACAAGGCGGTGCTGTAGTCGCAATCAACCCGCAGGCCCGCCGCCGACTCGATGACGTTGACGCATAGGTCGAAGGTGACCGCCGCCTTGGGGTTGGGAGTGACTGTCGCGCTGACATCGCCAAAATCGACATCGCTCGACAGGCGCTCGAGGTTGAACTGGATCTCGGTGAGGGGCAGCCGGTCGGAGGCGCGCTCGATAGGCAGAGCGCGTACCAGGGTGCCGTAGGTGCAGCGCGCGTGGTCGAAGCCCTCGGCCAGCCGGTTCGCCGCGGCCCGCGCCGCCGCTGCAAAAGGGGTGGTCCAGTCCAGCGGCGACCGGAAGGGCAGCATGTTCACGCAATGACCGACGAGTTCGGGCTGGTCCTCCGACAGCTGGGCGGCCACCGGGATGCCGATCACGACGTCGGTGGTGTTCGAAAGCCGGCCGATGACGATCTGCAGCGCGGTAAACAGAGTGGAGAACAATGTCGCGCCGCCCGCCGCCGCGGTCGCCCGCAACGAAGCGAGCAACGCCGCATCGAACTCGGTCGTATAGGTCGCGCCGGCATAGGTGCGTTGCTGAGGGCGTGGGCGGTCCGTCGGAAGTTCGGGCAATGGCGGAATGTCGCGATAGAGCGCCGTCCAGTAGGCCAGATCGCCCGCTTGCGCCTCGCTCGACGCGGCCTTGTCGAGGGCGTAGCGCGCGAAGGACGGCGCTTCGGCGAGCCCCGCCGGGGCGTTGGCGCGAAGCGCCCGGTAGCAGGTCGCGAGCTCGGCCAGGATGAGATTGGTCGACCAGCCGTCGCACACGATGTGGTGCGCGGTCAGCACCAGGACGTGGCGTCGGACATCGAGCTTCACGAGGGCTGCTCGCACCAGCGGCCCGGCCCAGAGGTCGAACGGCATGCGCGCGTCGGCCGTGACAAGGGCAGCGAGCGCTGCATCAGGATCCGCCTCGTCGCTGAAGTCGTGGGGGCGCAAGGCGAGAGTGAGCCGGGGCGCAAATTGCATGCGCTCGTCGCCGGGGCTGACACTGCCACGCAGCGCGTCGTGACGCGAGATCACCTCGTTCAATGCACTTTCCAGGGCCACCGCGTCGAGATCGCCTTGCAGCGCGATGCTGATGGCCTCGTTGAAGGTGCAGGATGCCTCGCCGCCCATCTGCGCCGCGGTCAGGATCTCGATCTGCGGTTCCGTGAGCGGGGCGGATTCAACAACCGATTCGACAACTGCGACGGACGCAAGCGTCGGGCGGCTTGGCTCGAATATGCCGCCGGCTTCAAGGGCATCGAGAGACGCGGAGAACGCCTGCTCGATCGTAGCGATGTCGGAATCGCTGTGGGCTGTTGTCAGGAAGCAGGGGAACCCTTCCTGTACGTGCACGCCGAGCAAGCGCATCTGCGGCCAGAACAGCGAGGCGAGCGTGTTCTCAGGCCCGAAATTGAGGTGGAACCAGCTCGAGTAGCCCTCGGCCCGTGTCCCAAGCCCGCGCCGCTCGAGGTCGCGATTGAGCGACTCCACAAGCCCGCCCATGCGCTGCGCGAGACGCTCCTGTAGGGCGGGACCCTCGGCCTTGAGGTGCACAAGCACCGCCTTGGCAGCTGCAAGTGCCAGCGGATGCCGCACGAACGTGCCGGCGACGAAGGTGGCTGCCGCTTCGGGTACCGATTCGTCGCCGTACCGCCAGGTGCCGCCGTCCAGCGCATCCATGAACTGCCGCCGGCCAGCCAGGATGCCGATGGGCATACCGCCGCCGACGACCTTGCCGTAGGTCACGAGGTCGGCGGCAATGCCAAACACCGCCTGCATGCCGCCCTGGTGGACACGAAAGCCGGTGACGATCTCGTCGAACACCAGAGCTGCACCGCTGGCGTCGCACAGCGACCTGAGGGTCTTCAGGAACTCGACGGGCCGTAGCGCGGGATGCCTGCTCTGCACCGGTTCCACCAGAACGGCGGCGATCTCCGCGCCGTTGGCCGCGATCCAGTCGAGGCTGCGCTGCTGTCCGTAGGGCAGCACCGTCATGTTTGCGATCGATCCGGGCGGGATGCCCGGCGCTGTCGGCAGCGCCTGAGGGCCCGTGCCGCCCATCGCTTTGACCAGCGCCTCGTCGAACTGGCCGTGATAGTCGTCGTTTAACGCCACGACCCGTTCGCGGCCGGTGAC